>Ga0209589_1004723_pt1 | contig 23392 bp, 8 predicted proteins | sample CowpeawhiteBW_FD_187525 | JGI IMG/M metagenome (GOLD analysis project Ga0209589, IMG submission 187525) | Root nodule microbial communities of legume samples collected from California USA - Cow pea white BW (SPAdes) (version 2) | ecosystem: Host-associated > Plants > Roots > Nodule | place: USA...
CCAAAAGATTGGGCAGCCTTTAAAAAAAAAAAAAAAAAAAGCAGAAACAATTGGGCCTTACATTATATACTTTCACAGTTTAAATACTTATACTAATTTAATTTGATATATAAGAATACTTCAACAAATGTTATTAATTTTATGCAAATATGACTATTTTTATTTTCTTGCGGTGTTCAACTATTTTTAAAAGGTACAAAATTTTATATAATCAAATACTGTGGATTAAAAATAGACAATATTTAACCGTGACAAAATTATTTTGTATTTGAAATAGAAAATTTAGGTGGAAAATAAATTTATTGTTTGAGTTAATATATATATATATATATATATATATATATTTAAAATTTGAATAATATTTACATAATTAAATATTGGATTTAATATTAAAAGCATAAATATTATTAATTAATATAGTTCGTAAGTTGAGGAATTGAAATTAAGATGGTTAGAAGAAGATTTCAAATATATCATTGAAAGTTGATAAAATAATAATGAAAAATAAAAATGAAATTTAAAATTGGCAAAGGTAGTATAAAATAATGTTATTGTTCGTGTGAGGTGGTGTATGAGATGCATAATTTCTTTCACATATATTCTAAATATAACAAACAATTTATAATATTAAAGACTTGTGATTTAGAAAACTGATGATATGAAGTTAACATTTTTAACTTGTAAAAGTTTAGGTGGGATCGACTTTCTCATCACAACAAAATGGATTAAAAATCTTATTTGTCCTGTTGAAGGACGAATGAGTGAATCGGCTTATCAACATTTTTCAAAGTTTTTATATAACATTTCATTTTAGTAGCTTAAAACTTATAAAATAAAACACTTCATTATGTTGTGATTTTCATCTATGATAATTGTATGACTTGTTATATGAAAGCAGATGATAAATTAGATATACATTGAACAAAATAAAGTCACATCTGCTATTTTTGTGCTTATCAAAGAAGCTAAATATTATCTTATCTCTAGTCGATGTGGAACTTCCAACACACCCCCTCACAAGGAGGTACATACATCTCGTACGTGAGACTAGAAATTAATGGGTGGTCCGTTAGGAGCCTAATAGCGGGTGAAACAAAATGTCTGTTTTAAACAATGACTCTGATACCATGTTAGAAGTGAGTTTTAACCCTAACTCAACCCTACAAAATCAGCTTTTAAGGTGAGGTTTGCATCTCACTTATATACTATGAAATTGCCTTATCTCTAATCGATGTGGGACTTCCAACAAACTGAAATATGAAATGATGTAGGATTATCTTGTTCCTTTTAGAAGATTAATGAATATGGTGATAATTGATTAAGAAAACCAAGGAAATCCCTATTGGACATTAAGATAGCTAGCTATCTAGATGTAAAGGTTCCTTTCCAAGGTTCTAGAGAATAGAAGAATGGATTGATTCAAAAGAAATAAGAGTGGAGAACACATAAAAAGAGTAAAACCCAGGTCACACACACAAAGGAAGAAGAAAGCATAAAATGGAAAGAAAAGGAATGATAAAAATGTGATAAGCACGCCACTACAAGGCTAGGCTAGAAGAAGCCACGACAACCTTGAAGATGAGTGGATGTGTGTCGCCACTTGAATCAAAATTCAAGATAAGGCTTAAAAGCATTCACTACCTAAGGAGGAAGACTCTCACAATGGTAGATACACAAAGGTGTTTTAATTTTTCCAAAATGTTCAACCCTTGTACAAGTGTTAGAGGTCCCCTTAAATAGAAGTATCTAGGGGCCTCTTAGAAAAAACAAATAAGCTAAAAAGGAATACAATGCAAATAACAAAACCTAGAGTCTAGAAAGTAGGTCAATAAAGGAGCACATGGACACATTCTAGAAGCCTTCTTGGCCAAGGCAAGGTGGATGTTCCTTTTAAATGTTTCTAGACTTCTTGGTGGCCAAGGCATGTGGTCATCCTTTCTAGAAAGCTTTGCTCCTTCTCTTTCCTTCACATGTGCTCTCCAAAAGCCATCTAAATGTGCCACTTGTCCTTCCTTGTCCCATATCTTAATGAACCTACAAAACAAGTTAATTTTGAATTAGCTGGCTTTAGGTTAAGCTAATCCTTTGAGTCAACAAGTCAACCCATAGACAAGGTCAGCAAGTCAACTTAAAAATAGTCAACCAAGTCAACTTAATGGAATTTTAAACTAAAGAAAATAAAAACAAAGGAAGGGATCAATGAACTCCCTTCATTCTAAGCATGTGCCATGAGCCATCATCCTTGGTAGGGATCAATCCTTTATCATGAAAGAAGAAAAATTACCTGAAAATTATTTAAACAAAAATTTCTTGAAAAATATTTTCTATAGGATTTTCAAAGGAGGGAGGAAGTTGAATTCCTTAATTTTTGTCAAGAAATCATGTGTAAGACTATGCATCAAAATTTGACAAGTCGTAAGAAAATTTCCCTACTTTCATGAGAGTTAAGGAATATTTCCATTGTTCAAAGTTCAAAGGTGGACTAAGACTTAATACTATATAGGCAGTTGGTTACTTAGAGATTGCTTCTCATTCTATACTCTTATAAATCATTGTAGGATTTATATATGAGGATGATATTAACATGAGACAAACTCAGTTGTGACAAGGAGGGCCACTAAGATTACTAATTTCATGCTTCTTAAAATTCTTTAAGTAAAAGAAATCCCATTCCCACAAATACTTATGGTTTAACCAACCTTGTCAAATGCTTCCACTACAAAGGACCTCACTTATCAAGAAAGTGTTCCACAAGGATTGTAACTTGCTTCAATTGTGGAAAACTAGGTCATTATCGTAATGAATGCAAATTGTGGGAAACTTGGTCATTATCGTAATGAATGCTAGTAGTTAAAAAAGGAGCAAGATAATAAAGAAAGTAACAGTGGAGGAAATAATCAAGTTTGAAAACATATGACAACTAGAAGAGTTTTCACTATGAATGGTACGAATGGTACTGAAGTTGCTAAATCAAAAGACCTAATCCAAGGTAAATGCATATAAATGGACATATTTCCTCATCAATATATTATATGATTTATGTGCTACTCACACTTTAATATCACATGATTATGTAAAACATCTAAAATTACCTATTTTTTTATTGCCATATGATTTAATTGTATATTCCTATGAAATGTCCTAGTTATCATTTTATTTGCAAACATAAATTGTCGTATTTCCATAAGCAATAAATGTTTTTCTATACATCTTTATATATATATATATATATATATATATATATATATATATATATATATATATATATATTTATCTCATTTTGATATTGTTTTTGTAATGAATTAATAATCTTCCGACCATATTCATTTTTGGCTTAATTACTATTTTGGTTCCCTAATTTGTTGGTTTGGTTCATTTTGTTCTCCTTATTATTTTTTTTGTTCAATTTGGTCCTCTAATTCTTTAAAAAAGTTCAATTTGGTCTTTACCGTTAAGTTGGCGTTAACACCGTCTCCGTACATGCCACATGTCATTTTGTGAAATTTTCAATTTTTTTTTATTTTTTAATTATTTTTATTATTTAAAAAAAAAATTAAACTATCACGTGTCATGTTATGGTTGTGCCACATGTCAACTTGATAAAAAAAATTAATTTTAATTTTTTTAATTTAAAAAAAAAGTGTCACATGACGATTGTGTCATGTGTCAAGCTAACATTGGTTGTTTTCAATTTAATCCCTCTATTTACTATTTTGATTCAATTTAGTCCTCCAATTTTTTAAAATGATTCAATTTTGTCCTCTTTAATTTGATACCAAATTAGTAATTAAGCTTAATTACAACTTATATATACATGTTAAAATAATTTTTATTATATTTATAGATCAAATTACTCCATCTAACTATTCAAATTATTATTATTTTTACATGTGTACAAAATTTCAAGTGTAAAAAATTACAAGTGAAAAATGTAAGAAATGAAATAACATGAGTATTTAGGAAGTGATTTGATGTATAAATGGTAAAAAATTATTTAACATGAATATATAAATTGTAATTAAGCTTAATTATTAATTTGGTTTCAAATTGGAGATGACAAACTTGAATCATTTTAAAAAATTGGAGGACTAAATTGAATCAAAATTTCAAATAGAGAGACTAAATTGAAAACAACAAATGTTAGCTTCACACGTGGCACAATCGTGTCCTACCACGTGGCAGTATTTTTTTAAATAAAAAAATCTCAAATTGACACATGTCACAACCATAAAGTGACACGTGGCAGTTTATTTTTTTATTTAAATTTTTTTTAAATTAAAAAAAAATAAAAAATAAAGGATTAATGTATACACGTGGCATGTACGGAGACGGTGTTAACATCAACTTAACTGCATGGACCAAATTGAACCAAAAAAAATAAGAGGACCATAATGAACAAAACCAACAAATTAGGAAACCAAAATGTTAATTAAGCCTTCTTTTTTTAAACATGACAAGACCTTACTTCTCTAATCATAATTTAAAATTGAAAAGCAAAAGAAAATCTATAATGTATATCGATATATAAAAGAGATTGTCCTACGTATTTTATATTTCTATTTCACTCTTTATTATATTTTAAAATTAAAAGAGAAAGGAATATATATATATATATATATATATATATATATATATATATTTTTATATATGCTTAAATAGTCATTTGGTCCTAGTTTTGGTCGACTTTTTTCACGTTGGTCCTACTTTTGAAAATGTTTTCAATTTGGTCCTACATTTCGTAATTTTTTTTCAATCAACTCCTTTTCGTTAACTCCGTCTAAATCGTTAACAGAACAGTGGCCAACGTGGTGATTTTGTGTGACGTGGATACTATTCAGTGACGTGTCCGTTTGCACTGTCATAGCCCAAATTTTAAATACGTGTAAAACATAAAATAAACTTAACAAAAAATAGTTAGAAGGACTAAATCCACTATAGTTCTAAAGTTGATAGATTAACTTGGATCAATAGTAATTGAGAAATAAGTTTAAAACGTTAAATAAATTTATCAAAATTTAGTTAAAAGGATTAAATCCACACAATTATGAAATTAATGAACTAAATTAGGTCAAAATTATAAAAAATAGACTAATTCTAATTTTCAATAATACTTTGTTTGGATACGCATGAGTACTGTTCATGTGGATGAAAGTGACTTGAAAACGTGTTTGGATATACTTGTTTGCACTGATTTGCGAGTGTGGATTTTCAGGTAAGTTGCTCTAAAATGAAGAGATTCGTACCAGATCATCGTATTAAAATTACTTTCTTGTCCTTCTCTTTTAACAATTTAATTTATTATAATATATATATATATATATATATATATATATATATAACAATATATAAAGAAGATTCCTCTTTTTTTGTCCACATTTCATAATACTAGTTTTACCCTTAATAATTTTAAAAATTAATTATTTTATAAATAATTTACTTTTAATCGTTATTCTAAATTTTTTGTTTGTCTTAAATCATTATTTTAAAAACTTTTTTATACATATTTTTTTTTAATTTTACATTTAACAACTATTTTAAAAATTAATTATATATTTATTATTAATCTTAACTCAAATTTTTTGAAAATTAAAAAATGCGCGACAATGTTTAACTATAATTATCACTCACCAATATGTTTAGCCATAATTAAGTAAGTTTACCAATCCTTAATTTAATAATTTTAAAATTATATCCAATAATAACTTCTAATTGGCTGATAATGTAATTTTTTTCATTTTTGGTACTAGCTAGAATGTTTATTTCTATGAATTTAAAACATAGTGAATTAATCCTTTTAAGTATATAACTATATTTTATATTTAAAATCAAAACTTCAAATTCAAATTAATATATGGAAGTTTTAACTTAAAAAAGATTATTATTATTTTGTTAATGACGATTTAAAAAAAATTATATTTTTAATTGTTATAAATTTTGGCAACTTGAGTCTTATTAATGTTTTAGAATTTATTGAGTACTTAATAAAATTATTTTTTCAATTGAATTTTACTAGATAGATATGTGGTTGTTAAGTGACTAACGTGATTATTATTATATAATAAAATATATATAATAATTATATATTTATTATATGAATATTGATAATACTATATATATATATAAGAATAATAATATGAATGTGAAGTTAAAATTAAACAGTTTATATTATAAATTATTTCAAGTTATAATTAAGAATAATAATAATTATTTTAAGTTATTAATTATAATATGAATAAATTATATTTTTATAATTTTAAATAACATTTTTAATTTTATTTGGATAACATTTTTTCTATTTACATTGAAAAATAAAATGGTAATCATACAATTTATTTTATTAAAAATGATAATTTACTAAATTTTATCAATCACGTTACACACAAATTTTCATAAATTTTTCATTTATATTCACTCAAATTATATCATCTTTATTTTAATCCAAACAACGTCATATTTATTTACAAATCAACATAAATCGATATAAATTCACTCTCACAAATCTGCATTCCGATACAAAGACTGCATAAAAGTAAAAAGACTTAAAACATATTTAATATATTTAGATTTTACGATTTGATTGGACTCAAAAATGTGTTGTTTGAAAACGAAATGTACGAGACATACCATTTTCAATGAGTTACTAAACGACGCCGGTTTTGACGTTTGTTTGTGTAGACATGAAAACCTAATTTAATTAGTTCCTATTTCCCTTTCTGTTGTCGTTGCGACTCATTAATCCCCTCAAGGCCACCGTGACCGTCGCGTCGTCGATCCCCTCACGCTCTGATTCCGGCAACCGACGTCACCGTCGCTCCTCGCCGCCGGCGGCAGTCGGTCCCTGCTGGTGTTTCTCTCCTCTGTTCGCAGAATCGTCGAATCGCATAGCGGGTCCGTCGCTCCCTCTTCGTGCGTAAGTCTTTAATTGTGACCTAGTGCTAATTTAATATCAGTAACAACAAATGTTACAGATACTTGTTAAATTAATATAAAAATTCAAAGGTTTGTTCATTATGTCATAATTCTTATCCTAGAGCACTAGTGCAAACGGGAACCCGAATCATGTACTGAGATATTTGCAAGAACTCAGAATCCACTTTTTGCAAAACAAAAGGGCTTGTCAAAATGGCGCTGTAATTGCTTCTTAAGGCATTCTCCACTTTTCTAGACCCTATATATCAAAACGTATTTTCGATAATGGTGGTTTATTTTGACGAAGAATTGAACAATTTTTTTTAATCAAAGCTAATTGGCCCCGGTGGTTTTTCGGCATTTTGGTGTAGCAATGGCTGGAAAACAGGGTGGCGGCGAGGACTTGTCGGTTAACCTAGCTGGAATGTCGAAGAACCAGCTCTACGATATCGTGTCTCAGATGAAGGTGTATATATTTCTTTTTCATCTTCTTTTTTACTCATGTAGAACACCATGCTAACCATTTTGTTTGTTGTCGTCTCTCAGAGTCTGATAGAACAGAACCAGCAACAGGCCAGGCAGATCCTAATTCAAAACCCTACGTTAACCAAAGCGCTTTTCCAGGTTCTTAGGGTTTCTGATTGTCTTTCTTTTATTTTTCTCTTTTTGTTGCTTCACTAAATTCTTCGGATTTCACACCTATAACTTCTAAACATCACTTCATTACATTTACCACGGCAGGTGTGTATTTGATACTTGTTAGTTAGTTACGATCATGTAGTTATTTTCTGGTGATTATATTACATTAGCTATTTTCCCTAAGGTTTTGTCATAAATAAAATCCTAATTTTTCATATACGTGTATCAGTGTATCTATCTATTCTTGGACTTCATTTGAATTATATTCAGAACAATCAGATTTGTATTTGTTTGTTTTATAACTATTCTAGTTGTGGTCTCACTAAAGCATTAATATCTGCAAGTGTACGAGAATCAACTTACTTGTTTTTGGGGCAGTTCGAAATTCTTTAATGAAAACAGTAGTCTGTGCCTTTTTGATTTGGTTTTATTGTTCAGTAACCGTAGTATTCAATTGAGGGTCTTCAGCCACTTAAATCTCTTTGACATTTTTGTCCATTTTGTTTGTTTAAAACCAGGCCCAAATTATGCTTGGAATGGTGCAGGCTCCTCAAGTGGTATGCACTTACTTTCTTTTGATGTGGTCAATACCATCCCTCGGTAGAATTTTGGATGATAAATTTTGTTTGCTTCTAGGTTCCAAAAGTCCAGCCAATGGTTTTGCAGAATAATCAGCAGCCAGCACAACCAACACAACAACCAAATACTCAGCCTGCTCCATTATTGCCTGGGCATGGTGGGGCACAGGACCAAACAGGTGTATCTCAAACACAGATTCCTCTGAGGAAACACCATAACCAATCTTCAGTGCCAGTTTCATCTGCTGTTCCTGCAATGAGTCATCAATCTCAGCCCATTTCTGCACATTCTTTGCCAATGCCACAGCAGCCTAAAGGACATCTTGCTCCCCAAGTGGCTCTTGCATCTCTTCCACAATCATCACAACTTCCAAACATACCTCCTCCTTCACTTCATTCATTGTCACAACCTCTTCATCCTCCTCAAATGCCGACTGCTTCCAGTCAGTTACAACAACCATTGCAGTCACCTGGATTTCCCCATATACCTATGCAACAACCACTGGCACCGCAGATTAGACCACCATCTGCAGTGCCAACCTTCCATCCCCAATATCCCCCACAAATGGGTGCAAACTTAGGTTTTCAACATGCTGGTGCATCTCACAACCTTTCACAGTCCTTGTTTCATGTAAGATGAGCTTCAGTTTACAATTCATAATTCAATGAGATGTTTCATGTAAGTTGAATATTGTTTATTGATTAAATTTTCAGCCAGGTTCAAAACCCCCTGCTAGTGTTGGATCTGCTTTCCCACAGGGGCAGACACAACTTCCAAGTCAAAAATCATCTCAGCCACCTTATCAGGTATGTTGAGGGTTTCCTGATGATTAAGACTTAAAGACTGCGTTTTGGCACCATGAATTGTGAGGAGCAACTAGGCACTAGTGCACCTGCATTATTGGTTTGTGTAGGGATTTCTTATTACTATTATGAATGTATGATTCCTTGCTTCATTGGATAGTTAATCCTAACTTCCCCCCCTAAGTTATTAGTCATTAAGCTATCTTCTAGTTGTAATGAATAGCATTGTTTCTGGAATGCTGGCTTATAAAGTAGCTTTTACATCAGAAAGTTATATTTTTATTTTTATTGGCTACTATATTTAGACGTTGTGTTATTGAAGGGAAATGGAAGAAATAAAATAACAAATTATGTTTAAATTTGTAAATTTTTTGTTTCTTTTTGAACTATATTTTAAAAATAATAAAATGTTTCCTGTCTTTATTTTCTCTTCCATATTCAACTTCTAAACATACCCTTAGAAAGAATATATTTGACACAATCCAATTATGGTGGTAAGGGTAGAACAGGAAAGTAGTTTGTTCTCTATCCTAGTTTTCTCAGACAATTTTATTTAGAACAACTATTTTTTATTTGGAGTTAGAAGATTTTCCACATTTGAAACGTTATTTTTTTTTCAGATATCATTTATTTTTCCTGCCATTTTTAGTCTTCTCTGTATATAACTTATAAAATTTATCATTGGTTCATTCAAAGGTTAATTGATTACCACGATGGCATTTCACCTAACTGTAAATTTATTTTGGTTATTTGATTATAAGAAAGTAAATCTATATTTATTTTGTTAGGTTGGGAATATGCCTTTAGGGCCTGATTTTGGCAATCAAGCTGGAAATGCTATGCAAGTAGACAGAGGGTCTTCTATGATACCTGGTCCGTCAGATAACCTTGCACATCTTTCTGGTCCTCCTGGACCTCCATATGGAGTTTCTGGTCCGATGGGTGCTGCTAATCAAGCTCTTCGACCTCCTGCGGTAGTTGTTTTGAATTACAGTTTAGTTTCTGTAAACATTTCTGCCCAGTCTGTTGATATTCTTTTCTTGGTACATGCAGTTGACACCAGAGATGGAGAAAGCTCTGCTTCAACAGGTCATGAGCCTCACACCAGAGCAGATAAATCTCCTGCCTCCAGAGCAGAGAAATCAAGTGCTGCAGCTACAGCAGATGTTGCGTCATTGATGCAATTCGCACCTTGAAAGTTAGGCAACCTTCGATCCTTCCAGTTTGCCAGAGATTATTGTGTCATATATCCAAACTGACTGGCTGCTAAGTTTTGTAGAAATTAATACAACTTCATGTAACAAATTAGAGATCATAGTATTCTTTTCTTCTGGAATTGAGCTCCAATTAAATATCAGCCTGTTGGTGGGGCTATTTGCAAAACTTCTCACCGTGTTCCGCATTTATTGTTAATTTCACTTGCTCTGTTTTACCGGTTATCTAAATCTATTATGCATGTCTATCTGTATATATACTATAAAATGATGGAAGGATTCGTATTTTTCCTAGTGGATGCACCATGGTTGGCTAGTTTTATGGAGCTTCTGGACGCAGGGAATTTGGTTTACTGTCATTAACACCCTCAGCATAGGAACACGTCTTTTTGTTTTCACATCTCTTCGATGTGTCAGCGTGGTAAGTCTTGGGTTTGGTACTTCATGGGCTAAATTTTAGCCTTTTCATCGTTAATGTATTATTTTTCTTATTAAAATCACATTTTCTCTTATTGCAACCAATGACTCGTCTATTTTATTCATTTATATATAGCAGTGATTTGAGCAATACTAAAGCAAAGTGCATAAAAGTCTTGTTTCTCGTGTAATATTCCTTAGGTTGGTAGGTGACAGTATATCAATTGTTATAAGCTGAATAACATTTCTCCTCATGAATTTTCCCGTCTTCTGATCTTTGTCCTTACCGGGAGTTTTATAATTAATATTAATCCAAATAAAATTTCCCTTCTTGGCTACATATACATATGTATTCAATAACTTAATTTTTTTTTTCTAATATTAAAAAAAACTTAATTTGTATTTTGGAATATATAATCTGAATACAAAATATCTATTTTAGACCGTAAACTTCGAAATACAAATTTTATATTTATAATTGTGTACTATAAAATACAAATTTTGTATTTTAAATTATTCTAATATTAAAAGAAACTTAATTGTATTTTGGATTATATACTTCATAATACAAAATTTAAATTTAGAATTTTGTATTATGGAATACAAATATATATGTTTTGGATTATATACTTCGTAATACTAATTTTATATTTAGAACTGTGTATTATGGAATACAAATTTTGCATTTTAAATTATGCAATTCAGAATATAACTTTTTATTTTGTATTTTAAAATATATAATCCAAAGTATATTTTTTAATTATAAATTATACATGTAAAATAAAATTACATTATAGATTGCATAATTCAATATATATATTTTTTTTAGTAAGAAGAAAGTGAAAGAAGAGAGGAACATCGATTGAAGAAAGATGGGGAAGAGGAGGTGCTGGTGAAAGAACGGAGAAAGGAAAGCCAATGGAAGAAGGAGTAAGAGGTGCTAGTGGAGGAGGAAGAAGGGGGAGAAGAGTACGTTGGTGGAAGAGGGTGGAGATGAAAGAAGATAAGAGCAAATAATTTCACAAAGAAGTTGCATTGCAAAATATATAGATTACCAAAAGAAATTTCTAAGGTGAACGAAAAAAAATACCGAAAAAAGATAAAGGTTTGGTGCATTGTGAACCATGGTGACACTAGTTTTTTCTACTAGTTAAGTATTTTAAATTTAAGTTTGGGGTTGCTTTTTACAGTTATCTTTACACCCCCTATTTGAACATTATAATTATCCTTTGCATATTTGAAGTTAAATTAGCGCATACAGTTAAGGCTTTTTTCAAAAATCAAATATCACTTCAGTTAAATTTGTTGTTTTTTAAATTGAAAAATACAATTTTAGTTAAATTTATTTTAAAAACTTAATCAGTTTAATTATAATAATACAACATAAATAATTGTGTACAAGTTCAAGGTAAGACAATTTTCATATTTTGTACGACTTCATCATATGATAACCTTCATCATGAGCATCCACACCTGAAACCAAACGAATGGAAATTTTGAAAAATGAAAACTTTGACTTCAGAGGAACCTATGCAATGTTCATAGCTTACTGATAGATTTAATATTCTTCAGTTTGTTACAGCTTGTTTCAATTTTTTTTAGATGAACCGAAATCATATTATTTTATTTTATTTCTAAAAAACTAAATTCAATCGAAATCGTATTTACAGTTGGTCTAACATTTGTCTTTCTAATTTTAGCTTAGTATAATGTAGCGGTAGATTAGTCTCACAAACATAATCCTTCTATTGAAGGTTTAATACTAAATTTGGTCATTTAATTTTATTCGAATGTTTAAAAGATTTCTCATTTTTTATTTGTTCAATTTTGTCTTCCAATCTCTTTAAAATGTTCTGTTCAATTTAGTCATTAATGTTAAATTGATGTTAACGTCGTATTCGTACAGTATAACATGTCATATTATTGTCACATGTCAATTTAGTCCCTTATTTATAATTTTGATCCTCTCTTTATTTAAAAGGAAGCAATTTGGTCCTTTTCTAATCTGAGACTAACTTAGTAATTAAACTTAATTACAGCTTATATAAATATGATAAAATATTTTTTAAATATTTATATATCAAAATTTTCACCTAAATATTCAAATTATTTTTTCTTTTACATTTTTACATAAAAAATCCCTGTTTAAACTTATAATTTATTTTAAATATTAAAAATGTAAATGTAAAGTGACACTTGTAATTTTTAAATGTTCAATGTGACAAATATTTTTAATCGTGGTACTGTACGAAGACGACGTTAACGTCAATTTAACAAAAAAGACTAAATGAAACATTTTTTAAAAATTGAAGGACTAAATTGAACAAATGAAAAATTAGGAGTCATTCTAAAAATTCGAATAAAATTAGAGGATAAATTTGGTATTAAAACTAATTTGAACAAGGGTTGAAATGTAAAAATAGATTAATTATTATAACACTTATAGATTAGTGATAAAACACCATTTAGTTGTTACTTTATTTCTTTGAATGTAAAAATTCGAATAATAGCATATGTTTAAAATGTAATTAAGCCTAAAAAAAAGTTAACTTTTTTAATACATACAAATTGCCCTCAATAAATCTGAAGCACAGAATATTATAGTAACATATTTAACGGTTGGGGCCAACTCGTCCACACCGTAGAATTCGTCTGCAACAGAGAAACTGCAGAAAGAGTTGAACTTTAAGCTTTGTGTGTAGTTGGTGAGAGGCAGTAGCCGAAGAAATTGAAGATGGCGCTGTGGATGGAAAAGGGTTCGGAGCCCTTAACGGAAAGCGAGAAGGCTGACCTTGAAGCCATTGCTGCACTCAAAGAGTCTGCTGCATTTGAATTCAAGGTATATTAATGTTTTGGTAATGCTAAAGAAACATTCTTTTTCTCTTGTTGGCTTTTGATTCGAGTTCAACCTTCAAATTCAGGAAAAGGGTAACCAATATGTGAAGATGGGTAAGAAGCATTATTCTGATGCCATTGATTGTTACACAAGGGCAATTGATCAGAAAGCCTTGGGTGACTCTGAGACCTCTATTCTGTTTTCAAATAGAGCCCATGTGAATTTGCTACTAGGAAATCTTAGACGTGCTCTCGTAGATTCTCAAGAGGCCCTCAAGTTGTGCCCTTCAAATATAAAGGTATTTGTGTTGAAGGTTTGTGTTTTTTTGATTGTTTCTTTGTAATTATAATTGGCTGGTTTGTTGTCTCAAAGTGCTGCCAACTGTGACTAGGCATTTTATAGAGCTGTCAAAGCTTCCCTTTCGCTGAATATGTTGGCTGAAGCAAGAGAGTATTGTCTGAAGGGTCTTCAGTTGGACCCCAATAATGAGGATTTGAAGAAGCTTGACAGACAGATTGGTCTGAAGATATCAGAGAAGGAAAAGCATGAGGCTCAAGTCTCCAAGGCTGTTGCAGAGGCAAAAGTATCTTTGAATTGTTTTCTTATGTGTTTGATGTCTGTTTTGGATGTAAGGATGTCAATGCCCTTGTTTACTAACCAAAGAACATGCAGGAACTTGTGTCTGCTATAGAATATAGAGGCTTGAAGATTGGAAAGGCAATGTATCGAGACCTTATTGGATTGAGGAAACCTGTGTTGGATAAAAGTAATATCCTTCATTGGCCTGTTGTTCTTCTGTATGCAGAGGTTATGTCCAGTGACTTCATTGAGGATTTCTGCGAGACTGACATGTTTTCGGCTCACCTTGATTTGATATCCTTTTCTGAGAATTGGTTTATAGAAAAGCAATTTTTATGAATATGAATGTGTTACATACACCCTTAGCTATCAAACATATTTTCAGAAGATCAGCCTTTGTCATGGGATGTTGAAAACAACTACAAACGTGAATTTATTGAATTATACTATGAGGTAAGCTCTTGTTGAAATTCTTTTGTTGTTTGACTGTGTTTGTTGTTCTGAATGTAAATTGTAATTTTGAATTTCACATGGGGGAAAGTCATATCAGTATGCAGTCTTACTTAAGGATGGGATACTGCAGGGCATGCCATACTTTATGGAGTCAACACTTGGGGACTTTGGGCATGCAACATTTGTGGTTATTTACATAAATACTCAAGTTTGTGTTCTGGATCTTAAAAAAAAAAAAAACAAATGTCGCTTCAGTTTGCACATATAGATCTCAAAATGTGTCAACTGGTCCCAATGGTGATCAAAACTGAATGGGAAATTATAAATGAAAGTAAAAGTTGGCTTTGGATACAACTTAAGTACATTGTTGTTGTTGTCATAAGCCCAATCTTCAATTCATTTTGACTCTCTGTTGAGTAGTTATCATCACATTCCATTTTTTCTTTTATTAACATTTTTTGTGTTACTAACATGGACTACTAAGATTATATTTGCAACATCAATTTTTTGGTAGCATAGTTCTGATTTGATGTATGTTGTATCAGATGTTTGACAATTTCAAAGCATTTTTTTCTCACCTTTGGATTTTTTTATCAGGCTGGTTCTGGACACTGTCTATCGAAGGAAAAACTTCTTTGTTGTCTATTAGAAGGAACTGCAGCTGCTCACAGTGATAGTGTTGGTGATGAAGAGAAAGATGCAGTTGAGGATTATAAGCAACAAACGGGTATGTTACTTCTGAAGTACTTTTCCTCCTTTGCTGTTGATGTTTGAGTCTGACTAGTTTCTCCTTCTTTAGTGATTTACAATGTATGAAGTTTTGCAATCTAAGTACGAGGTAAACATGTATTGCTCTAATTTTCGGTGAACCATTTTTGTGATGTATGATGAAACTTTTCGAACTTGTCTAATCTTTATAATTATGCTTCAGAAGGTGTTTCGGTTTGGATAAGAAATAAGTATTTCGGAAATGTTCGATTTCAAACTGGTTTTGTAATATTTGATACTTGGCTTGTATTAAATTTGATTTTGAACAGTTCAGTATCTTTGGTAAATTTTGGTTAATCCCTTTTTTTAAAGTTAAAATAAATTAAAAAGCAACAATGAAGAAACTTTCATTTAAAATAAACATAGTTAGTTGAATACCAATGTTATAATGGATATTTTCTAACTGGTCGCTGCAGAATTGATCAAATAAGAACTTATTTAAAATCTCAAGTGATTACAGTACATAACACTTAAAAAAACAGCCGCATCACACTTAGCAAGGCAAAACGTCTGCATAATGTACTTTAAAAACTTCTTTTGTTTTTCAAAATTTATGTCTTCTATCTGGAGTAAGGATTGAATACCCAGAGTAAAGTGAGGAGTTATACCTATTGATTGAAAGGTCAACTGTTAAAATTATGATTGATTATATGCACTTGAATGGTGACTCCCTTGGTTAAATCCTTAGGTCTTATAGCCAACCATGTAACATGGGGAGGAGTTATGTTCTTGGATTGATTAGATAATTCTTGAATGATATTGTCATGAAACAACCATACCCAAAGTGTTAAGACGAGTGAATGATTTTTATATTACTTCTGTACTCTACACAAGAGCCCTTTAGGATTGAAGCGTGGATAATGCATAGACCCATCATCTACCGTTTGCTAAAATTCAACCTTTTGTAGAAGAATGAGGAATGAGGACAACAAAATTCATCTGAGTGATTGGCCATGAAGGCTTAGCAATAAACTATTCCAAAAGCTTAATCTGTCAGATGAAGTCAGTGGTTTTATATGTTTTCTAAAATGGGTATCTCAAACCATATTAATGTTAAGTGATTATTAATAGCAGTTTGTCTGAAAAACGAAACAGTGCTTGTATATAGGTTTAGCAGAATATATTATTCATATATAAGAAAATTTTAACCTTTTGATTACATGGTTTTTGTTGTTTTATTTTTCAAAATATAACATGCGAGATAAACATCAGGGACAGTTGAAAACTTGATGTAATCTTTTATGTTCACAGGTTCCCCAAAATGGATCAAAGTGAATGAAAGGAGGACACTCCATGATGTTCTGAAAGAGCCTGATTTCATCATTCCTGGGATCCCAGGTAAAATATAGTGCACGAACTTCTTTATCATTGGTTTTGTTTAGAATTTCCTGACTGTTATGTATTTGCAGTCTTCTATGTTATTTCGAAGAGATCCAGCTTTTACAGCAAGTTCAAAGCTGGAAAGTGGGCTCCTCCAAATGTATGAAGGAAGAAACAAGCATGATTTAAAGGTTGAATGTTTCAAACTGCAAGTCTTGAAGTTTGATTGTAGTTCTTCCAACTGTTTTGGACTTCCTTTTAAACTAGAGTTACCTTCCAATTACTGCAGTTGTTTGGTGAGTGAAAGATGTTAGGCAGGTCTAGTGGCCAATGATAGTACTAGAATACGAGGAACCTCCCTTGAATGAGTCCAATTCTTCTCTCTTGCTACCTAGTCAACTAAGTATAATGTTATGTAGCTTGGATTTTTTGGCACAAATGTATAATTTGATAAATTTTGTTACATTATAAAGTTCTTCGTGCATTTTCATTATGCAGAATTTCCTGTTTACATTTTCACTTAGACACACCATGGTTGTCTATAAGTGGTTTGTTTATTCTTGTTTTCCACTCGATTTCCTTACATCATCTTCCTTATGATTCTTTGTACAGTAAATAAATATAAAACTAGATAAAACAGTATAATAGGGACTAATTTAGCAGCAAAGAGATGATGGATTATAGCAGTTATTCAGGTCAGAATAATTTATTATTGTAAAAAATGAAAACAAAGATAAACTATTACATTTTTATTCACAACTAAAAGTTGAAAAATAAAAATACATAAATAACGTGATCACTAAGTTTTTATTTTAACAATTATATATGTTGTAATTAATCAAATTTGATTATAGGGTAGGTTTCTGAAAAGATTTTATGCACTTTTTGTGAGCATGATTGTTAAAGGAACAAAAAAGTGCAAGTGGACTAGACTTTCTCTTTTGGTGTTTTAATTTCGAAACTTTGCAAAGATTTGGCTTTCCTAGTTAAACTTGTAAAAAATTATTTATAAACAGTTTGTACTTTATGACAGAATGAGAATGACATGAGTCATCCAGTGTCTTTGTTTTTTGCACTCTAGGATTATTTAAGAAGAATTTGTATGTTTGCAACCGTGACAGCATACATTCGAATGTTAAAACTGAAATCCAGCGCAAAAAGAATTCTGATAGCTAGTTTTCATGCCAAGCGACATGAGAAGATAACATTCATATTATTAGGCATGCATGCATGTAGACACAGTCACTCATGCATTGCAAGCACACAACGGAGACATCCTCCTTCATGCATGAGGTCAAATGCCTTATTGATCTCCGCAAGAGTCAAACTGTGGGTGACGTACTCATCAACCTTGATTTCCTGCAAAATGATTCATTCAGTCCATAAAACTAATCATACATTTTCATTTTCATTTTCATTTTCATTTTCATATTTACATTTAAGGCTCAAAACCTTTACCTTCTTCATGTACTTTTCTACAAGCCAAGGCACTTGTGATCGGCTCTTGAAGCCACCAAAAGCTGTTCCCTTCCATACACGCCCAGTCACCAGCTGGAAAGGTCGAGTACATATTTCCTGACCTGATGCTGCAACCCCCACAATAACTGATGTACCCCAACCCTGCAATTTTTTAACAACCTTAAACTTAGATCCTTAAACTTTCTTTTTTTCTATTACTTTCTGCTATCATCAATCTTCAACTAACTTTCTTAACTTTAGATCTTTTAATACTGCCACTAATTTCGGTCTAGATGTGTAAGGAAAGCAGCAGAGTCACCTTATGGCAGCATTCCAAAGCAGCTCTCATCACAGACACATTTCCAATACACTCAAAACTGTAATCAACTCCACCATCTGTGAGATCAACTATCACCTGCTGAATTGGTTTCTCATGTTCTTTTGGATTAATAAATTCGGTGACTCCAAAGTTCTTTGCTGCAATTGCAAGTGAAACAAGACAAGTAATTAAAACAAGTAATGCAGCTTTTTATGTACAAAAATGAATAAAACCAAGGCTCAGAATAAACAATATCTTAAAAAGTAGCACACGGAAGAAAAATAATGAAGCAAAAATCGAGAAATACAACTACAAACCAAAAGAACGAAGATAGCCAGATCATATTTGGGGCTATAATTGTCCCACTTGTGAGTGAAATTATTAAAAAATGAAACCATATTTATCAGATAACATTTGGGGCTATGGTTGGATTAACATATGATGGTTAATACACTGAATTTGAAGAGTATTAGTCAAAAAACATAATGGAGATAATTGACAGCATTAAATGCACACTCATTTCAAAATTATGTCAATAAAGCTTAAGGTGTACCTCTTTCAAACTTATTGCTATCAATATCTATGCCAATAATCCTTGATGCACCAACAGTTTTTGCACCTTCTGCAACCTGCAAGTGCAAATTTTTAGTCACATCTCATAATGGTAGCACTGAGTCCACGCAAACAATTGCAAAAGTTACTACTGTTATTTTAGAAACTCACAGCAAGCCCAACAGTTCCAAGGCCAAAAATAGCAACAATTGATCCCTTTTCCACCTTTGCAGTGTTCCAGACAGCTCCAAGACCTAAAATGTACAAAATAATAATTAAATTGGGTACAAAATATTAAGCAAGCAACGGTGATAAAAATACACCACTCTTGTCCATCGGATTGCTAAGATAGAAGAAAGAAATAAAAGAATAAGAAAAAAGAAATGGAAGCCTAATGTTATATATAACAAACTGAAAATTGGATCAAGGATAAAAATATTGTTTTTAGAACTCAAACGCAGCTTTAGAACTCATACAACACGGACATGGTTAATTGAGTTCAACCAAACTAGTAGAGTAACATCACGATTAGTATCTAGTGATGAAACTTCTATGTTCATCCATAATCTCTTCGTTGGATAAAAGAGAGATATGAAAACATAGGAAGAGAATATGATGGTTCTCTGTTAAAGGGTTTTGTGAATATATACAATAACGGATAATAATTTCAGAGTACACACTTAGACAAAAATAAAAAAGTTATAGCAATAATTAACATGAATACAATTACACGAAATCAAGTATTGGACTATGATACTTTGATAAACTTTTTTCTTGATAAAGTTTGACAAAATTTGTTTTTCAACACACACCAAACATTTTTCTTCTCTTTCCAAGTTATATCAAATCATTCTTTCATCCATTAAGGTGGATGTCATGTATGCATTGTCAAAAGTTTGTCACTAAAACTGTCAAAAAATAATTTTCCAATCAAGTATATGTATATAGTTGTAGTTAGCATATATAGCTAACGGAAAATTAATTTTTAACAAAATTTTGTTGACAAACTTTTAACAATGCACACGTACCAACACTTTAATGGATGAAAGAAAGATTTGATGTGATTTGAAAAAAGAAGAAAAAGGTTTAATGTGTGTTGAAAAACAAATTTTGTCAAAAAAAAGTTTATTAAAATATCACAGTCCATAGCTAACTAAGATAACAAAAAATAAGAGAAAGAATGACAATGTGAAGCCAACAAAATTTAAAAAATGATCTAATACTAGTAGCAAGCAAATGCTCATACTTTAGAAGATAAACGATGTTCACTAGACAATGTTTCTTAAAGGATGTTTACTAGACATACTCTACTGGAAGCATCAACTAGACGTTGCCACTAGACAATCTACTTGAAGAATAAGAGATAAGAAAAAGCTCAATAAACATCCTTTGGCATAGACAACACTTGTTGGACATAGTTAACATCTTGGGCGGAGGAAAAGAAGAAAAGAGTTTCTTCAAAAAAAATGTGACACTTGCATACATGTAGTATTTTTTAGTGCCAAGAAAATAACATCCATATAATTTTTGATGACGAGAATACCTTAAGAAGACACATTTGATGGCTTGGACCGAAAATTTTTCTAAATATGGAAACACATAATGTACAAAACAAAAACAACCAAATACTTGAGGAGTAACGAAAAAAGAGATTCATTTGGAAATACAATGGAATAAACTTGATTGTTTAATGAAGAAGACATTCGATTAATAAGATAGCACGCAATAAGAATGGCTTCCCTCCAATGATGGAGTGGTAGATTGGTCCAAATTCATAAGCTACTAGCAGTTTCAACTAAGTATCTATTCTTTCTATTTTCCTAGAGTGTATATAGACAAGTAGACTAATGTAAAATGCCATGTGAATTTAAAAGAGTATAAAAACTAGAAGAAAAATGTCCTTTGGCTTTATAAGTCCTCGAGATCAATTTGTCAAATTGGTTTTTAATTTTATTAAGGAAAGACTTAAAGATGTTTAGGAGTTCAAACATATCTTTCATTAAGTAAACTCAAGTGCAACAAGAAATTCACCAATAAAAGTGGAAAAATAATGAAATTTAAAGGAAGTGACTCGACTAAAACCTCAAATGTCAGAATGAATTATAGAAAAGATAGAATTGCATCTTATTCCCGTTCTTTTTGAAAAAGAAGAATGAACATGTTTTTCTAATTCACATGATTCACATTTTAAGCTTTGAATTTTGCTAAGTTCAAGAATTTTTCTTTTTTTTAATTTTGACAAATGTAGATGATCTAAGCGATCATGCAAAAGTGCAGGAGATGATGCTGAATAAGACATTGATGTTCTAGAACTAAATAATAAAGTCTTCTAGATTCATATCCTTCCCCAATCAATTGACCTATACTAGAATTTGCATCAAAGGTAAAGGAACAATTCAAGGATTTGATTAAGTGACTTAGGAAAATTAGATTGAAAGGACAATAAGACAATATGAAGATGATTTAGGTTTAAGGAGGGAGAAAGGAAAATTTGACCAACTTCCTAAAAAGTAAATTTGGATCCATTGACTAATTGACTAAGGTAATTAATTACATAATGATCCATTGGCGGATGGTGGCGAACAACAACAAAGAACAATGGACTACACAAATAATGACTAATAAACAATTCTTTTTTCAAACAAAAACAAGACAAAAACCAGCACAGCGTGATCGATCCGCTCCAGAAAGATACACAAAGATAATACAATGAATTTGAGAGAGATACTTCCCCTCCCTTAGGATTTCATATCTGCAATAACTTGGTATAACTTGGAATGCAGCACATACAATGAATAAGAGAAAACTAAAGGAATTAGAAGAAATACATATAATAAATTGTATTGAAGATTATTCTAAAAAGAATTAACATACCAGTTGGAACACCACATCCAAGAAGACAAACTTTGTCCAAAGGAGCTTTGGGATCAATCTTGGCTACACTAACATCATGAACAACAGTGTATTGACTAAATGTGGAGGTTCCCATAAAATGATAAAGGGGTTTTCCGTTAATAGAGAACCGACTCTTGCCATCGCTCAACATCACACCTACTCCAGTTGCACTTCGAACTTTGCCACACAGATTGGTTTTCCCTGATTTACAAAACTTGCACTCTCCACACTCAGCCTGGTAACAAGGGATCACATGATCACCAACCTCAACTGCAGTAACACCTTCTCCAACACTTTCCACAATCCTGCACCAAAAACATACTTAACAATCAAAACTTTTTCTCTTATTTGCTCTAAACAAAAACAGAAATAGTTAATCTTTCATATATAAGATTTATATTCTCACTAAAACTAGAGTCCTCATTTGTGCTTGAGCAAATTTGCTTCCGAGAATACATGAGAAAGTTAAAAACAAAAGAACATTTTCAAGTGCTTTTTTTTTCTATATATATACCCTGCAGCCTCATGACCGAGTATACATGGAAAAAGGCCTTCTGGATCCTGCAAAATCAATATAAAATAAATTCATGAGACAAAAAATCTCCATGCAACAATCAAACATATCATTGAATTAACCCTAGCAGTGCAAAAACTCACGTAGATACCAAAAAATATAATTTTTTTTTCTACATTGCCAACCAAGTTCATACCCAGAAAACTCCATCAAGCCAAGAAAAAAAAAAAAGAATGAAAAGAATGGTACCTTGCCGCTCCACGTGTAAGCATCGGTGTGACAGAGAGCAGTGTAGAGAATTTTGATTCGGACCTCTCCATTCTGCGGCGGAGCCACCTGAACGTCCTCGATGCTCAATGGCTTGTTGGGTTCCCAGGCCACCGCGGCTTCACCATGAAATCAACAGTTTGAATCAATGATTCACGTATGAATTCACAAAATGTAGTGATATTAATAATAACAAGAGAGAGAGAGAGGGTTTGATATATGTATTAAGAGAGAGTGAAGAATTGGAGAAATGAAAGAATGGAACCTTTGCAGGTAATGACTTGTCCTTGAGTAGCCATGGAAGAGAAGAAAAAAGAGTTGATATTGGTTCAAAGAGATATATGGTCAGTGTCGCCGTCTATGATACCAGGTATGAGATTGTTTGAGGATTATATATACGAGGTTTATATAAGATACTGACAGTGGGGCTCCTGACCAAATGGTATAATGTAACAGGTAAAAATCCCTTATATTTTTTTAGGTTTTATTAAGTGGTAAGTCCTTGTGAATGTGGATAGGTCAGATTTATTTCCTAATAATTTTTCGTCATATATTGAATATAAAAAAAATTATATTTCATTATTATTTTTTAATTAAGAGACATGTGTTATAAAATAAAGGTAATAAGAGAGACAAAGGAGAGGAAGAATAGAGAATGAGAGAGTATGGAACAACTTCTGTTTGTATGTGTGTCTTATTACTGATAGGACGAGTCCTATTTATAGATACAATATGGTAACCCAGAAAGGATATAAAATCAAATAGTAAATACAAAATATTACATAAAGAGTAATGAATAATATGATTATCAATCATATGAGTAATTGTATAAATCAATGGACGACCATTAATTCATAACACTCCCCCTTG
>Ga0209589_1004725_pt1 | contig 23386 bp, 5 predicted proteins | sample CowpeawhiteBW_FD_187525 | JGI IMG/M metagenome (GOLD analysis project Ga0209589, IMG submission 187525) | Root nodule microbial communities of legume samples collected from California USA - Cow pea white BW (SPAdes) (version 2) | ecosystem: Host-associated > Plants > Roots > Nodule | place: USA...
TGGATTTTTTTAATAAAAAAATTAAATTAAAAAAATCATAAAATGACATGTGACATGATATGAGTTTGACACGTGGACATTTTTTTAAATAAAAAAAAAAGTTATTTAAAAAAAGTTTAAAAAAATTTAACAATCACAAAAATGAGACGTGACAATTACGGTTCACAATCCGTTAACTATTTTAATAGTGTTGGCGAAAATGACCAAATTGAATTAAATTGACGAATATTATGACGAAATTGAAAAAAAAAATACAAGTATGACTAAATTGAAAAAACCAAATAAAAACTATGACAAAATCATTATTTAAGCCTATAAAAAAATGTTGATGTCAAATGTATAAGTGTGTAATTGTGTTTTTTGAAACGATTTTAACGTTATCTTTATAAAAAAATGTTGATGAAGAAAATTTAGAATGATGTATATTGAAGTTTATGGTGTGTTTGGATGAGACAATTCAAGAGAGTGATTCATTTATTTAGAGAATTCGAAATTCTTTGTAATAAAATGTTTTGTTTGGATAAAAAAATTAGAAAACATTTAAAATACATGCATTTTTTTGAAATATTTCAATTAACTATATTAGAAAAAATTCAAATACCCTAAAAAAAATAGAATTTGAAATTTTTCTCACAAACCCTCACACAACCTCACATTTCAAAGATTGTATGCCATGAGAAAAAGTGAACGTTAAATTCACAATTTGCTTTGAAAAATGTAGCAGCAAGCTTCATGCGACTTTCGAACAAGTCGAAGAAGAGATTGCCCCTACAGTGTATTTTCCACTGTCGACACTGAAAAGTCATGATAAATAGATGAAAAATATATTTTGAATACTAAACTTTTTACGATTTTCTTTTATAACATGTGTTATTATTTTAAGTGATTTTAAAATATTAAAAATAAAAAAATAAAAAAATCACTTAAAAAATATTATTATAAGATAAAATTAATTATAAAAAATTTAGAAGTAAAAAAATATTTTTCTAAATTGATTCATCATGTGTGGATGAAAAATTATCAAGTTTTGTTATTTCAAAAGTGTATTTTCCACTGCCGACACTGAGGCAGATGATAATATCTAATCTAATGGCAACCGTCCCATTGCTTCCAAAGAAAATGGACCTTGGGTAACACGCATATTTTGTCCTGTCCTGTTTAGGGTTAGATTCCCAGACACCGAAGCTTCATCCACAAAAACTGCTTATGGCTCGTTCAAACTATAAAGTGGGTGCCAGAGAGTGTTGTGTTGAGTTGAGTTCAGGCAGAATGGACGTAAAAGACTACCCACTCAAGCTTTACTTCATCCCCTACCTCGCAGCGGGTCACATGATCCCTCTCTGCGACATAGCCCAATTCTTCGCCTCACGCGGCCATCACGTCACCGTTATCACCACCCCTTCCAACACCCAACACCTTAAACCATCCCATAACTTCCGTCTCCACACCCTCCAATTCCCTTCCCAAGAAGTAGGCCTGCACGACGGAATCGAAAACGCGACCGCCGTCACCGAAAAATATAATTCCTATAAAATATACACGGCCACCATGCTGCTCCGCCAACCCATCGAGAGTTTCCTGGAGCAGGACCCACCGGATTGCGTCGTCGCCGATTTTCTATACCCCTGGGTCCATGACTTGGCAAACAAGCTTCGCATCCCCAGGCTCGTTTTCAACGGATTCTCCCTCTTTTCCATTTGCGCCATGGAGTCCGTCAAAACGCTCAGCATCCATGCCACCGGTCCCTTTGCCATTCCCGATTTCCCTCACCACATCACCTTGAGCTCATCTCCGCCCAAGAACGCACGGGAATTCTTGGAACCCCTACTCGCGATGGCGCTCAAAAGCGATGGTTTCATTATCAACAATTTTGTGGAGCTTGACGGGGAAGAATACATCAGCCACTACAAGAGAACTACTGGGCACAAGGCCTGGCACCTCGGGCCAGCGTGTCTTGCTCGCAGAACCACCTTGGAGAAAGCGGAGAGAGGGGCAAAGAGCGTGGTGAGTGTGCAGGAGTGTGTGAGTTGGCTTGACTCGAAGCAAGTGAACTCGGTGGTGTACATAAGTTTTGGTTCCGTCTGCTATTTCCCGGATAAACAGCTTTTCGAGATAGCATGCGCTATAGAAGCGGCGGGTTATGGATTCATATGGGTGGTTCCGGAGAAGAAAGGAAAGGAAGAGGAGAAGGAAGAAGAGAAAGAGAAATGGCTACCGAAGGGGTTTGAGGAGAGGAATGGAGAGAAGGGGATTATTATCAGAGGCTGGGCTCCGCAGGTGCTTATCCTGAACCATCCCGCTGTTGGCGCGTTCCTTACGCACTGCGGGTGGAACTCCACCGTGGAGAGCGTAGCTGCTGGGGTTCCCATGATTACGTGGCCCGTTCACAGCGAACAGTTCTACAATGAGAAGTTAATAACGCGGGTGCGGGGGATTGGGGTGGAGGTGGGCGCAGACGAGTGGAACTTCTCTGCTTTCTTCGAGAGTAAAAAGCTTGTGGACAGAGCTTGCATAGAGAAGGCTATGAGGAGAATCATGGACGGCGCTGATGAATCCTTGCTAATCAGACGGCGAGCAAAAGAGTTTGGGAAAACTGCCATACAAGCTGTTCAAGAGGGTGGTTCATCGTACAACAATTTAACGGCTTTGATTGATCATCTCAAACGACTGAGAAACTCCAAGTTAGAGTGACTCCGTTTAATACGATGTTCCTCAAACTCTTCGTCAAGAAGTATATATGCATTGTATCCCAAATAATTTAAAAATACTTCTTTCCCTATAGTTCTCCTGTGTTTTTCCTAAACATGTTGCAAATTCCATTAAATACAATTCTTTGTTACTTAATTACTACTATTCACTTGCAATGACATATTCAAACAAATTTACTGTTGCCTAAGATCTTTTAGTACAATTATGAAAGAAAAAACAAAAAATAATGCAATATAAGTTATTATTATCATTATTAGTATTATTATCATTATTATTATTATTATTATTAATTATTACTATTATTATTATTATTATCATTATTAATACTATTATTATTAATTATTACTATTATTATTATCATTATTACTACTATTATTATTAATTAAGAACTATAATAATAATAATAATAATAATTATTATTATTATTATTATTATTATTATTATTATTATTATTATTATTATTATTATTATTATTACATACACATTTTACTTCTACTTAAATCATGGTTCAATTACTTTACCATTTTATTTGTTTGTTGGTTATTTATCTTTACATTTGATTTGAATAATATTTCAATTCAAAAGAATAGTTACTAAAATTAGTAAAATAATAAAACTGAAAAATAACCTTTTTATTTCAAATAATTATTTAAGTTTAAAATATAACAGTTAAGAGGATAAAATTTAAAAAACAAAAAAAGACACCAAAGATATTTATCTCTTTGTAAATCTATAACTATATAAGGAGGATTCCTCTTTTGTGTCCACATTTTATAATTCTAACTTTACCCTTTACGATATAATTATTTGTTAAATTTTTTAAAATTAATGTTACTTTTACAAATTTTTATAAAATTATTTATTTATTTCCTTCTTTTTTTTCTCTTATTCATTAACAATTATTTTCTCATATTTTCTCCATACATTTATTTTTGATAAATACAATATTACAATATCATTAACTACTTATATAATATCATGCATGTTCAAAAAATGTGTACACACAGGCGCTCGCGCCTAATCGCGCCTGTGTTTATGCTAGTGTAGTGTTATTATTGTTATTACTAGCAAAAACTCAGGCGATGTCGCAATGTGTTCGCATTTTTTAATTTTTATAAGAATTTGAGTTAGATCAAGAATATTTACTTTCGAAATATATATATATATATATATATATATATATATATATATATATATATATATATATATAAATTTTAAAATAGTTGTTAAATAGAATAATTGTTAAAAAAAGAGTTTTTAAAATAACGGTCAAAATAAAAGAGATTTTAAAAAAATGGTTAAAAATAAACTAATTATAAAATAATTAATTTTTAAAATAATAATTAAAGTTAAAATTGGAAAATGAAAAGTAAAGACAAAAGAGGGAATCCTCTTTATATATTGTTATAGATTATTATTATTATTACTATTACTTTTATCACTATGCGATATTATTTTAGTGTTATTATTATTATCTATTATCTATTGTCAACACCCAATTTTGTCCGGTGAATGCATTTGTTTTGTTAAATAAAAAATAAAAATGAAATAAAATAAAAATATGTTAGGTTTTTAACTTTAATTCTATCCTGAAAAAAAAAAGAAAAAAAAAGAAAAGGGAAGCAGAATCTAATTTGTTTTAATTATCACGCCCTTTTTATGAGTCCAAATGTTTTATACATATTTTCACCCCATTATTTGCTATCTACACTCTTCACATGACATGTCAGAAAATGACGTTTTATAATTTCTTTTTTTAGATAATGGTATAATATCAGGAACAATATTTTTTATAATAATTTGAATAAATATCTTGCATTTACATGATGTGTCTATTTGATTTGTCAGATACAGAAGGTATTATTTTAATAATTAGACGCAAATATTCCCGATAATTAGAAGAAAATATTTCTGGTAACAATTAGAATCGATTGTATGAATAATATTATAATTTGATCACAATCTTTATGTGATGGAAAAGATTCTTGTAATTACAGACAATATTTCGTTAATAATTATAATCAATACCGTTGTGGATATTATGCAACAATTTAATTGGTATAATATGTTTTCATCATGACCAATCCATTCCTCAAATATTTTTATTATAATTAAAGATTAGGATTGTAGTGGTAGCAAGGTGCCTATATAAGCACAAAACTTATCCAATGGAAGACACAGAAAAAAAAATCTAAAACCCTTCTATTTTTTATTACTAGAGCACCCACGCAAAAGGGGCCAACTTAAGGTAAATTATCTTTGCTCCCAATATTATTCATGTACTGCTTAGATTCTCTTATAATATCAAATGTATGATCGATTGACATGTTGTATGACTAAATGTGTGGGGGCTTGGGGTCTCGACGTTAGATGATTTTGGATTTGGATTTGTCACTGATATGCTCAACCCTTCTCTCATTTTGTTTGGAATGTCATTACCTTGGTAATTAAAAAGATTTTTTTAGACTTTAATTATCTCTAAAAGAAATAATAATAAATAAATAAAAAATAAAAAATTATTATTTCTTTTATATAAATATTGAATACATGTCAAGTGTCGAACTTGCTTGATAATCAAAATACTCGTTCATAGGCTTTTAATTGTTTTTCTAAAAATAATAATAATAATAATAATAGTAATAATAAATAAAAATTATAAAATTGTTTTTTGAATATTATGTCAAGTCTCTGATTTGCTTGATAATTAAATCTTTTATTGTAGAATGTTGATTCTCTTGATATTAATAATATATATATATATATATATATATATATATATAATTTAGAAAATAATAATAATATCAAACAACATTTTTTTTTATAAAGAACTACGTTATCCATGATTTTCCAAAATTAAAATACGTCGTCGAGCCAATAAAATAAAAACTTAATTTTGTTTTTAATCTTTATTATTTTGTAGGTGTTTTTATTTTGTTTGATTTTTTGAGAACAATAAATATTTTAAACATCAAATTTTATCTTACATACTTAATTAATTAAAGAGGGAACCGGGGAACTGTCTTAAGACAAATGTTGTGGGGTGCTAATACATTCCTCACATGTAACCGATTTCCGAATCCAAATTTGGTTTTGAAGACTATTTTTTTAAGGTTTTTGTATAGTTTGATTTTTTAAAAATATATTTTCGCTGTCCCGCCACGATCTCGGTTGCAATATCTATTATTATTATTATTATTATTATTATTATTATAGTTAAACACACATTTTACATTTATTTACCACAAGATCATATTTCAATTACTTGCACTTTTTATTTGTTTTGTTGTTCATTTTATTTTTATATTTGTGTAATTATTTGTTGTTAATGTATATCTTTATATATAATTATAAATTATTATAGTTCACATTAGTCTTAGTGTTAGCATTAATATTAATATTTATAGCATAATAATTATTATTATTATTAGTTCATTATTATTTTTATTATCATTATTACTATTTATAATGGTGTTATTATTATAAGTGTTGTTTTTTAATTATAGAAAATATTGTTATAATAAATAATATTGTTAAATAGAGTTTTAATCTTTTAAAATTTGTATAATTTATAATTTATAGTATTATTAGTATTAGTATTTTTAATGGTTAAATAAATATAATAACAATTATATTATTATTCAAAAAAAATTTAAAAAAAAAATGTTCACACGAATCATAAACTATTATAATTATTTCATAAAATCAATTAACTGTATTATATTGTGATATCAATTCTATTTATTATATTTTATAAAAATGTTCACTTTTAATGTCGTCCTCCTTCACGATGATATATTCCAATTTTGAGAAAAAAAAAATTTAACGAACCTTAATTTACAAATTCATGATTAAACCGACCCATAAATAAATAAAAAAAACCTCGGTGTTCTTACCTTGTCAATTACAATTAGAATTGTAACGTGTTTGTATCTATGTGATTAAAATAATCAAGAATAAACCCCTCAATAAAAAAAGGGTTCACTCGACATTCATAAGTAATTTAGAGTCATTAATTTGTTATATCATATTTAATAATATTTACAATTATAAGAGTAACTCAAATAATCTTTAAATTATTTCGAGTTTAATTTAAATCTCTAAAATTAAATCTTTAGTTTAACCACGTGTTATTATTTTCACTTAAGTTTTAGATTAGACATCAGGATAAATAAAAAGACGAGTCAATTTTAAGGATTCAAATGGAATTTAAAAAACATGAGAGGGTTATTTGAGTTTTATTAATTTCACAAAGTAATAGTTAACGACGATGTCCCTCGAGGCTTTATTCTATGTGCTCTTTAATTTATGGAATAAACTTATAATGAAAAATAATTAATATTTTTATATTAAATTGTTTGCAACTTTTAATAGATTTATTTTTAGATTAAATCATTCCATAAATCTATATTTTTGTAATGAAATTTTAAGTAGGTCCCCTCATTTTTATTTGACTCAATTAAGTCTCTATTTTTGAAAATTCGTTGCATTGAAGTCATCTTTGTTAGTAGTACACTAACACTGGTAATTCTATGTCACGTATCAGCACTTGATTTTTTAGATTTTTTTGATTTGTTTTTAGAATTTTGTTTTTTAAATGTCACGTGTCATTATGACATGGTGCCGTGACAGAGACAATGTGATGTGGCGGTGGTAATGCCACGTGTTATTATTCGATGTGAAAAGTCTCAATGTAGATCTTGTATTTGTTATTTTTTCTCAATTTGGTCCCAATTTTTTTAAAAATGAATCAATTCCATCCTTATATCAAATTTAATTTTTATATGAATTTTACATTGGTATTTTTATTAAAATTGATATTTTTGTCAAAATTAAGTTTATTTAAATGTATATTTTGCATTGAACTTTATTTAAATATTGTTTCAAATATTTATATATCAATAATTTATAAGCAAATGTTAGAGTTGGTTTAAAAATAACAATTTTATAAATTGAATTGTAAAATTTTAGATAAATATATTTATTTAAAATTGTTATAAAATTATTTTAAAATTTTATATTTGAATTTATAAAGTTTTTGCAAAATATACATTTAAATAAACTTAATTTTGTTAAAAATATTAATTATATTAAGAATACCATTTTAAAATGTATCTAAAAATTAAATTTGATATAGGGATTAAATTAATGCAATTTCAAAAAAATTGGGACCAAATTGAGACAAAATAACATATATAGAGACTATATCGAGATTTCTCACATCCAATAGTCAATAGTGACACGTGACACGTGACACTGCCATGGCCATAATCACATTGTCTCTATATGGCATAATGTCAGATTGAAACGTGACAATTTTTTTTATCTTTTAAAAAAAAAGTTATAGAAAAAAAATAAAAAAATTAAAAGATACGTGCTGACACGTGATACATAGTTAATAACATTAATGTACTACTAACGGAAACCATCTAATTGCAATGAGTTTTCAGAAATAGAAACTCAATTTAGTCAAATATAAATGAGAGGATCTATTTGAGATTTCACCCGTAAAAATAGAGATCTTGAAATAATTTAACCCATTTATTATTTTCATAATTGACATATTACCATTTTCTCTGTTTTGAAAAAAAGGTACAGTCGAGACAAAAATTAAATAACATAAACCTAAATAATATTTTTTCTAATAAAATATATGATAAATGATACGCTGGACTTAGAATCTTATGGTGAACATTTGTTCTTGTGGAATTGATAATTGAGATAGATATATAGAATCGTACAATCCAGTCTTTGTTTTCGACGAAAATTAAGGGATCGATGATTTGCGCTGATAGCTCTTAAACCAATGAAAAATTACACAAAAATCAAAGTGAATTACTTTTAAAATTTTTCGTATTGACGCGAAGATTCGAAAAGGAACAGTGACATTCAGAATAAATAAATAAATAAATAAATAAATAAATATATATATATATATATATATATATATATATATATATATTTTTTTATATTTATATATATATTTTATTTTTATGTGATTAAATTTTATTATATTTTTATAATAATACAATGGATAAAATAAAATATATATTATTACTAAATTAATAATATAACAGTAGATAATAGTAATATAAATAATAATAATAACAATAATATAAATATATAATAACAACAATTTACATATCAATTTAACATAATTTATATTAATTATACTTTATTTAATCATTCTTTTTTTTTATATAAATTAATTTTTTAATTTATCAAATCTGTCACATCTCTCACAAAATCTCAAAATTTAATCTTCAAATTCTTTTATCCATCCATTCAAATGTCTTAATTCAAACAACACACAATTATTTTTTCATCTTTTCAAATCCTTTCACTCGTTCTCTTTCAAATCCGACTTTTTTGTATTTTGGGATTTATTGGAAGTAAAATTTGTATAAGTGAGTTTCTTATTTTTCATTTTGAGAAAATGGATAGTCGTCAAGGTGGAAGATGACATTGAAGGTGCAATCATCCTTTTCCCGACTGATTTCTTTATTTTTTTAAAAAGGTAAATATCATCATGTTAGATGACGTTTTGTTCTATTTAGAAAACATGAAGTCGTCCTCATACATGACGACTTCACTTTTTCAATTTTTTTCTTTTTATTGTTTTGTTTTTTTAAATTGATAACTGAAAATTTAAAAAAAAGAAGAAAAAATAACGAAATCGAAAAATTAAAAAAAACAATAATCAAAACTAAAAAATTAAAAAAAATAATGAAAATTGAAAAATTTGAAAAAAAGGAAAAATAATGAAAAAAACCATTAAATCTGAAAAAAAAAATAAAAAAATCTGAAATATTTTAAAAAAAATAATGAAAAGTGAAAATTTTGAAAAGAAAAATTTAAAATAATTAAAACTGAAAAGTTTGAAAAAAAAGAGAGTGAAAAGTGAAGGCATGTTAGATGACGACTTCACTTTTCAATTTAAACAAAGTCATCATTTTCAACGAGGACATTACTTCAAAAAAAAAGATCTGCAGGGTGGAGGACCACTTCATCCTAAATGTCGTCTTCCTCCATACTGACCCAATTTGTTTAAAAAAAAACGAGCCATATTTTACAATTTTGTGGTCAAAGACCCTGAAATACAAAAAAAAAAAAAGCCCTTCAAATTACCTATCACATCTAAACACACTCTAAAGCCCGGAAGATGAAGAGTTTAAGGAAAATCCCAATTAATATGTAGACGTGTTGTTCAAGTAATATGAGTATAAAATCCAACAACCATTTCTTAAACACCTCTTAAATACTTCTTGATAGTGCATTTAAGAGTTCATTTAATTTCTTATGTTTTTCTACACAAACACATTGTCTCTTGGGCTACTCATTTCTCAACTTGTTCGTAATAGGCATTATTTTTGTTACCAAACTCTCAATACAATTATAACTTTATACTAAGGATGACTTAGTCCAAATCATTTGCGCAAGTGAATATTTTATAAAATTATCTAAGTTTTTCGATAGATTTTATCAATTGATCTTTACTTTCACCTATGGTTTATTGTTTGGAGTTTTAAAAAAAGTCAAACCCCCTAAAGTGTAACATATTAAGGAATACCCATAAAACCTAGATAAAAGACTTTAGGGGGGGTTTTTATTTGTATTTTTGGTTTTCTTGTAATTTGGGTTGTTTGTTTATGTTTATGGGTTCTTGGTTGAATATACCAAGGTTCCATATTTGGAGGAGGATATGTAACTTTATACTCTTAGGTCAACAATCTCTCTATAAGAACTCAAGTTATATACTACAAATGTCCTAAGGAAGTTAAAAATTAAACAAGGGGATACGAGAGTGTAATGGAGTCGGAGGCTTGCAACAAGCACGAGCCTGTGTGTAAAGATCAACAACAACTCTAACTAAAAGGGTCATTATGCTATTCCGATGACACATGTTTATTGTAAAATTTAGATTACAATTTTCCCTTCAAAAAACAAGTTTTGTTGAAATTGAAATAATGACTGACAATATTAATAAGATAAAAATAGTTTAACCCACATCTTTTGACTCATTTTTAACACATTCATTCAATTACCATTAGATCATTTATTTTGATTATTTCAAGTGATGTATTGTGATAATCAAAATGGTGAGTTAAAAATGAGTCAAAAAAGTGGATTAAAGTATCATTGTCATATTAATAATCGATTCAGCTATTGTTATATGGTCACTGATTTAATTACATATTTCAGTTACATATTTAGATACTGATAGTTATTTTAATTAAATGGAAATCAAATTTGTAATCGAATTAACGATCAAAAACATTTTTATTAAATTAAATTTGTTAATTTTAACTATCGAATTAGTTATCAACAATTTAAGGTGATCAAATTTTAAAAATCGATTAACGATCAAAATTTAAATGACTTGAGATGTTTACCGACTATAATTTTTACTTCCATTTAGTGTTGGTAGCTAATTCAGTCGTTAGAGATATTTACGACCATTAGGAATGTTTGCGACCGTCGGTGAATACAGTTTCTTGATAACGTTGTGCACATCATAAAAAACTGCTCATTACAAAAAAAGTTGAATTGAAATTCATGTCGTCATCTCACAATTTCAACTTCTTTTACATAATCGGCAACACAATTTCTTAGTCATAAATAAACAATTGTATTTTTTTTAATTTGTTTACTATCGTAATTTTACATGTAAAAGTATATTAAAAAAAATTTACAGTCCACCTTCGTTTGCTCTCTTACTTAAAAAAAAAAATATTTAACACGTTTTTACATTCATTTTCCACGTTATTTTTCGCTAGCATGACAAATATATAAGTGTGTAATTGTGGTTTTTTTGAAACGATTTTAACGTTTACCGTATAAAAAAATTGTTGATGTCAAATGTATAAGTGTGTAATTGAGCTTTATAACGATTTTAACATTAACTGTATAAAAAAATGTTGATGAATTTAGAATGATGTATGTTGAAGTTAGAGTTTTATTACATGTGATTTCAAAGACTGTATGCCACGAAACTGCAGGCTGGAGTGACGAGAAAAAGTGAATGTGAAATTCAAAGTTTGCTTTGAAAACTGCAGTAGCAAGTTTTGATGCGGCTTTAGAACAAGTCGAAGAAGTGATTGCCCCTACACTGTATTTTTCACAGCCGACACTGAAAAGTCATGATAAATGGATCCATTATGGAAGAAAATTTATCAAGTTTTGTTATTTCGAAACAAACGCTCATTCCCTTGTAATGCACTCTTCTAACAATGCTACAAAATTTCTTGTATAATTGGACATTTCTTAAATTAATACGTCTGAGAAAATCCACTCCGTCGGCACTAAACCTTAGCACTTTGGCTAATAGAAACAAATTGATCGGAGCTAAAGCTCCTTATGAATGAGACTGATAAAAAAAATAAGGTTTCACAAATTTCATTTCTATCTAACAGCTTACGCACTTATTGTACTGTCAATAAATGACATTTAAAAATTACATTATTAATTGAAAAAAATTATATTATTATAACATGTTAGTGAGGTGGTGAAAATATGATATAAGAGATGAGAGATGATGTTAAATTACGTATGTTTGTCTCCCCGGCAGAGTCGGTTCGGCGTTGTCGCTATGAAGGTCTGCACATCAAGACAACATGATGACCTGTATATGATTTCTTGATTCCACGTGCTTCCTCGTAAACATCTTTCCATTCTCCACTTTGACTCAAACAAACTTTACTACGGTTAAACCAAATTAAAAAATTATATGCAAAAGTGACTTAATTGTATAAGACTTGCATAGTTCACAAGCTGTATAAGGAAACCCATTGCTTCCAAAGAAAATTGACCTTGGGCAACACGCATATTTTGTCCTGTCCTGTTTAGGGTTAGATTCACAGACCGCAAAGCTTCATCAACAAAAACGGCTTCTGGCTCGTTCAAACTATAAAGTGGGTGCCAGAGAGTGTTGTGTTGTTGTGTTGAGTTGAGTTGAGTTCAGGCAGAATGGACGTAGAAGATCACCCACTCAAGCTTTACTTCATCCCCTACCTCGCAGCGGGTCACATGATACCTCTCTGCGACATAGCCCAATTCTTCGCCTCACGCGGCCATCACGTCACCGTCATCACCACCCCTTCCAACGCCCAACACCTTAAACCATCCCATAACTTCCGTCTCCACACCCTCCAATTCCCTTCCCAAGAAGTAGGCCTGCCCGACGGAGTCGAAAACCTGACCGGCGTCACCGACATCTACAATTCCTATAAAATCTACACGGCCACCATGCTGCTCCGCCAATCCATCGAGAGTTTCCTGGAGCAGGACCCACCGGATTGCGTCGTCGCCGATTTTCTATACCCCTGGGTCCATGACTTGGCAAACAAGCTTCGCATCCCCAGGCTCGTTTTCAACGGATTCTCCCTCTTTTCCATTTGCGCCATGGAGTCCGTCAAAACGCTCAGCATCCATGCCACCGGTCCCTTTTCCATTCCCGATTTCCCTCACCACATCACCTTGAGATCATCTCCGCCCAAGGACTCGCGGGAATTCATAGAACCTCTGCTCGCGATGGCGCTCAAAAGCGATGGTTTCATTATCAACAACTTCGTCGAGCTTGATGGCGAAGAGTACCTCAGCCACTACGAGAGAACTACTGGGCACAAGGCCTGGCACCTCGGGCCAGCGTGTCTTGCTCGTAGAACCGCTCTGGAGAAAGCGGAGAGAGGGGCAAAGAGCGTGCTGAGTATGCAGGAGTGTGTGAGTTGGCTTGACTCGAAGCAGGTGAACTCGGTTGTGTACATAAGTTTTGGTTCCCTCTGCTATTTCCCGGATAAACAGCTTTACGAGATTGCATGCGCTATAGAAGCGTCGGGTTATGGATTCATATGGGTGGTTCCGGAGAAGAAAGAAAAGGAAGAGGAGAAGGAAGAAGAGAAAGAGAAATGGCTACCGAAGGGGTTTGAGGAGAGGAATGGAGAGAAGGGGATTATTATCAGAGGGTGGGCTCCACAGGTTCTTATCCTGAACCATCCCGCTGTTGGCGCGTTCCTTACGCACTGTGGGTGGAACTCCACCGTGGAAAGCGTAGCGGCTGGTGTTCCCATGGTTACGTGGCCCGTTCACAGCGACCAGTTCTACAATGAAAAGTTAATAACGCAGGTGCGGGGGATTGGGGTGGAGGTGGGCGCAGACGAGTGGAACCTCTCTGCTTTCTTCGAGAGTGAAAAGCTTGTGGACAGAGCTTGCATAGAGAAGGCTATGAGGAGGATCATGGACGGCGCTGATGAATCCTTGCTAATCAGACGGCGAGCAAAAGAGTTTGGGAAAACTGCCATACAAGCTGTTCAAGAGGGTGGCTCATCGTTCAACAATTTAACGGCCTTGATTGATTATCTCAAACAACTGAGAAACTCTAAGCCAGAGTGACTCCGTTAAATACGATGTTCCTCAAACTCTTCATCAAGAAGCATTATGCATTGTACTCCAAACAATTTTAAAATACTCCTTTCCCTATAGTTTACCTCTGTTCTTCCTAAACATGTTGCAATGACATATTCAAACAAATTTACTGTTGCATATAAGGTTTTTTGGTACAATTATGAAAGAAAAAAACAAAAAATAATGTAATAAGAAATGATAGGTTGACACCCACATTTGACCACCTTTTTTACCAACTTAAAAATACCTTGTAACTCAAGACAAATTAACTTATAATTTATGAAGGTAATAAAAAAAGTAGTCAAATATGGGTGTCAACCTATCATTTCTCTAGCGCAATATAAGTTATCAGGTTCTTATCTCACAATTAGAATTTAGGTTCTTACCTCACAATTAGAATTGTAACGTGTTTGTATCTATATGAATCAAATAATCAAGAATAAACCCCTCAATAAAACAAAGGGTTCACACGACATTCTTAAGTAACTTAGAGTCAGGCAAAAAGCTGACTTTCGTATTTATTTGCCATACAAATGGACAGGACAGGGATTAAATTCACAACTCATTTCATTTAAAAAGAAATTAGTAAAAGAAATAAAAAATACACGCAAAATTAAACTTCGTTTGGAAAAACAAAAGCTTAAATTAAAATAAAACAAATGTCAATTATAGATTCATAAACTGATTTGTCATCCTACATTATGGTGATATGTCTAGCCAATAAATTTGATAAGGTAATGTTTTTATTCTTCAATAAAGTAAATAATCAATTTATCTTTTAAAACTATATTTGTTATATGATATTATTAGTATTTAGAATCATAAGAGCAACTCAAATAATCTTTAAATTATTTCGAGTTTAATATAAATCTTTAAAACTAAATCTTTAGTTTAAACACGAGTTATTATTGTTAGGGATGTCAACGGGGCGGGTAGGGTACGGGTAGTAGCTCCTCCGCATCCTATCCGTCGGATAAATATTCGTTCCATACCCGTATCCATATTCGTCGGGTATCCGTTATGCGAGTACCCGTAAATTTTTTTCATATCCGCAGGTATCCATGGGTACCCACGGGTATTTACAAAATTATTTAAAAAATAAATATTTAATCATAAATTCAAATAAAATAAAATAAAATACACCACTCTCATAAATTTAAAATAACGTTCAAACAAACGCAAGTCCATACAAGTCCAAATATTCAAAAATTAAATAAATAAACATAAAATGATGTTCAACACAATGAAAATTCTTTAATCAGTGCTTTGATCAACAAGTCAACTTTCTTCGATTGATTCTTGAGAAAAAAATTAGGTCAAAATGTTTTTTACTAATATATATATATATATATATATATATATATATATAAGTATTTTTGTGAATTAAAGTTTAGCGGGTACGGATATCCACGGATACGGATACTATGATACTCGTACCCGTCCCGTTAACATGCGAGTATAAAAAATACCCGTACCTACGAGTAGCGGATATCTTTTTTTAATATATGTTTCGTACCCATTGCATTACGAGTTTTATCCACAAATATCAGTAGGTACAGATATTTTTTACATCCTTAATTATTGTCACTTAGTTTTAGACTAGACAAATCAAAAAAACGAGTCACAGTGTAATAGTAAACGACGATGTCCTTCGAGGCTTTATTATATGTGCTCTTTAATTTATGGAATAAACTTATAATGAAAAATAATTAATATTTTTTATATTAAATTTTTTGTAACTTTTAATAGATTTTTTTTATCTAACTCATTTATTATTTTCATAATTGACACATTATTATTTTCTCTGTTTTGCAGAAAGGTATACTCGAGAACAAAATTAAATAACATAAACCTAAATAATCTTTTTTTCTAATAATTAACATGTGTTTAAAATCAACCAGTTAAAATTTGACCTACATGGTAGAGTTAAGATAATTGTTTATTCTGCCGATAATTTCGTTTTAAAAATCTCATATTAAGTTGAAGGATGACAATTATGGCTGTGTGTCGTTGACTAAATAGAAACATTAAGTGGGTTATTTTGACTGTATTTTGGTTCGTTCCCCAATCTGTAAAAATTATATTGACCTACACACTAACTAATTACAAATTAAAAATCATTGGTTTTTCAAAAGTGACAGAAAAAGTTTGTTATTTAAAAAAAATAAAAAATAAACATGATATTATAAATTTACAAAATTTATGTTCATGCCAAATGGATCCGCAATCTAACATGATAGTAGGGTATATTAATAATGGTGGCGGCACGAGTGCTATTCGGTAAATCAAGTGGCAACTTCGTAATGTTGGATATTACCCACATTTTTTCACAAACATGTGGTGGAAAATTATGGGATGTGCCATGGAGATAAAACAAAATCACATTAGTTGTCAAACACAGACAAGAGTTGCTTAGTTCAACAAGTATGTCTAAAAAAATCTTGAAAATTTCGCTTCCCCGATAGGACTTATCCTATTATTGATAATGACATTTTTTAATATATACATACATATATATATATATATATATATATATATATATATATATATATAAAGGAATTTGGATGTGAAGAAGAAGATTGATTTGAGGATTGGGAGAGGATGAATTTGAAAGAAAATGAAAGGGTGAAGTTTTAAAAATGAAAGTGAGTGAATTTAAAAATAAAATTTGTGATTGATTTGATTATTGTGATAGATTAAAAATTAAATTTAATTGAAAAAAATAAAATTATCAAATTGTCTTTAATGTTGAAAGTAATATAAAATTATATTTAGATGATTTGGATTTATTTTATAAAAAATATTTAAATGAATAAATAAATAATATATATACTAATATAAAAATAATAAAAATACAATATATTTACTTTTTCAACTTTTTTATTTATTTTGTGGAGTGATTGTTTGAAATTCGCATAAACAAGAAAACATGTAGGTGAATCAACTTGAATTAAGAAAACAAAAAATAATAGTGGGTATTATGATAATTTTATACAAATCACTTTCAAATCTTCACATATGAGAGAGAATGAGAAAACAATGAAATCCTATTATTCCTTTTTTTTCCTCTCTCTTAGATCTCTACAAGTGAACACTTTAATTACCCTAAAATCATTTATGTCTCGTCCACTAAGTGACACAGTATTAGAGAAACTTGTAAAATCCAACTTAAAAATCATGTAATATAAGTTTATAAAGCTTTCTAAAATTTAGTATTTCATGATGAAAGTAAGCATATCAATGATAGATCTAACTTTCTTCACAATCTTACCAAAGATGGAACGTTGAGTTAAATCATTGCAATTCTTAAAAGGAAAATAATACTATAACAACTAAATTTTAACTATTTTTTACAACCTAAGCTGATATTCTTTTAGTGCTTTTGAAATATAAAAAATAAAAAAATAAAAAACAACTTAGAGGATACCAACTCAGATCATAAAAAAAGGTGTCAAAATTATTTATTATAGTATATTTTTCCTTCTCAAAATCAAGTATAATGATTAAAATTTGAAGCAATCGAGAAAGTAACAAAATTACTAGGAATGTTCTATGTGGGTAGGGATGGCAACGATGAAGGGCAAGGATGAATTTTAATATCCCATTTTCATTCTCATAAAAAAATTCATCTTCATCCTCATATCCAAACCCAACGAGTATCAAATATTGTTGCATCTTCGTTCCCACCGAGTAACGAGTATATTCTTGTACTTATACTCGTACCATTTTTCTTACTATTTCAATATTAATTAATTAATTTTTATAAAATAATAAAAAATTACGGTAATGAAACATAATAATATTCTCAAATATTCAATATTAAGAGGATGATTGTTTCTTCGATATCAAATATTTGGAAAGAAATTATAATTGTATACATTTCAAATTAGAATATCAAATAAAATTTTACGAGAACCAAAATATTTATCAAATTTGCAAACATTAATGGAACCTAGTTGATAAAAATTAAAAATATTTTAAAAAATATATAAAAGGAAAACAAATATTCAAATTAAAATATATTTTAAATGTTTACCTCAATGTCTTAAATTCTAATGAATATCCTTTTTATACATTAATAAAACTTATAATACATCCTTGATCAAAATCACACAAAGAACAAATATTAAACTAACAGTAATCAAATTTTAACATAGATCTTGTATCTTTTGAACTTCAATATATGTTGGATGATGATAAAAAAAAAATCATGGTAATTACATTCAATATTTATATTATAATAAATAAAATTTACATTACAAAATTTTTATACATATTAGCTACGGAAAATTTCATAACTAATTCATAGCTAAAAGGTTTTATGAAAGATTACCTATCAAATTGCTAGAAGATTTTTCATAGCTAAATCCAGGTAGCTAATTAGAAAGGGATATAATTCCTAGCTAATTCATAACTAATCTTCGTTTTTCCCTCTTAATTCATAGCTTAAGTTCTGGCCCAATTATAGATTCCATACTAATTTGCAATATTATTATCAAATGTGAAAAAAGAATACCAATTTTTTTAGTGTTGTCCAAAACTTTCTAATCCTCTTATGTGAATCATGACATCAAGCTTGATAGTCCTATTGCTCCTACCTACAATAGACTTTTTTTTTTTCATTTTTCTGTTGTCATATGTCTACTAATCCATCCCACATTTTAGTCCCAATGCCTCTTAGTCCAAGACCTTTTAAGTCTTAAATATTGTCTGAATTTACCCTTTCTTTCACCTTTTTTCTTGCCTTACATAATTTAAATTATAATAAACTTGTTCCTTCCAACATCAATTCCAATATTCAACTACAACAAACTAGGTAAAATATCATCCTAAGTAAATTTCCTTTCTAAATTAACCTCATCAACATCTTATTTTAATTTCATTCCTAATCGTACTTTATTACTTTCATTAAAGGTGAACACAATAGAATCATATAACTATTATTATCTCAAGACAGTTATTTAAAACAAACAAACACATAAAATAAAATATGAGTATATATTTAAATGAAAAGATATTGAAAGGTGCATATATATTTAAATGCACATAGATCTATTTATAGGTTGGTGCAGCATATAATGTAAATGCATTAATTTGGCAGCATTTATAAGTGACATTTTGAAGAGCATCATTGTTTCTTTAAACTTGAAACTAACTTGTTATAAATTTCCATTTAAGATTATCCTGTACTGAGTTCTGGTTCAAGCAAAATCTTTTTATATATCAACTAAATTGTTTTCTAAGTTTCCAAGTGATCTGTTGTAATGCTTATCCTTCACAAGTAGAAAGACATTTATTGCCATAGAGGAAAACAGTTGGCACAGGTGGAAGGAGAATGATATAATTTTGTAAACATCCTTAGTATCACACACTTGGCTGTACTGCTATACGATATAATATGAATGCAAATTATGCCAAAACTATAGCACAATTATTTTGAAGTGCCACTAAAGACTAGTTAAAAATGATTTGATTAACTTACACTATTCGTATATAATTTGATCAAAGTTTCAAATAATGTATCAGTGTAAACTAACAGCAAATTATGTACGTATGAAAAATAAATATACATGCATTGGATCTAGTTATACTTCACACAATTGTACACTCCAGAAAAATTTGCCAACAGATACCAACTGGAGAAGAGGTTCTCGAAGCTAAGTTTGTCTCAAAATTAGTGTTGCCAACATAATGCTATGGTATAATTGGAATGCGGTGAAAGAGTAACGAAGAGAAAAGAGAAAAGAAAATAAAAACAAGAGATCGGAGTTGGAGGTGATTTTTGTTGGACTTAATCAAAGGCCACAATAGTGGAAGATTGAAACCTTAGACATCAACCAACATCATGAATAAATTGAAAGGTGTTATGAGCTCTTAAACAAAAAAGTACTATCATAATGAGTGAGTGGAATACTGAAGATGAAAAAGCAAATAAAAGAGTATGTTATCGATTTGGAGCAGGCGATCCCACAATGAGATGAAACTAACACGAACAACGATGGGAGGTGAAATCAACGGTGAAGAGTAATACGACAATAAGGAGGTAATGTGTGAGAGGGAGATGAACGAAAACACATTCTACATTTACTTCAACACGCATGCGATCAGTGGCGGAACTTGAAAGAAAAATTTAGGAGTGCAAAATTAGATTTTTTAAAATTCATTATATGTAACTCTGAGAATTTTAGATAGTTATTTTTTGTAGTCTTTAATTTTTGAATTCTCATGAAATTTTTCAAGTTTAATTGTTGTACATGCATCACAAGTCTACTTCTTGAAAAAAAAAATAAATTATTTTACTCTTTATCATAATTTTTCTAATATAAATTTACCACATCTCACCTATTTAGAAAAATATGAATTTGTTACCACCTAGACACTCATTTACTCTTTATCATAATTTTTCTAATATAAATCTACCACTTCTCACCTATCTAGAAAAATATGAACTTGTCACCACCTAGTGTTACACAGTAGACAAATTTATAACATGTAAGAGGAAACCATATGTTTTAAAAAAAAAGGTAAAACTAAATCAATTTTAAAGAATGAATTAATTAATCTAAAATGTTCTTTAATTCATCAATTTTACTATGGTGTAATTTTATTTTGAAAAAGAAGTGATATTGAAGGTAAAAATTGAGATAGAAAAGGAATAAATGAGAAAGAGATAGAGATACAAAATAGAGAAATAGAAAAAGAAGAAAAAGAGGAGAAAGTATGTATTAAATTAAAAAAACTTAAAAAATTAATATAAAAATATATAAATAAATAATTTAAATATATATGAAAAATTAAACTAAAAAACATTAAGAGAGTCATGGTTCCTTATGTCATTAAAAAGGTCCCCTAATACTCGTGATAAAAAGAAGATAAACAAAAGATTATTCAACATGTTTTATCTACTGGTCAAGTATATTTCATTTGCTACCAATTAATGAATATGTATAATATTCATAAATATTATGAAAAATTAAAACTTAATAATTAATTTCTTCATAAATATTCATAAATAATTATTTAAAACTTAATAATTAAATACATAAAGCAAACTATATATGGAAACTTTTTTCATAAATATTACTACTGTTTATGTATAAACTTAATAATTAATTTTTTGTTTGATGATTTCAATACCAAATACTAACATTCTTTTTATAACATTACTTTCTTTTAATTAATATTTCATATAAATATTAAATAATAAATAACTATCTATTTGTATTATTAATATTTTTACTTTTTTTAATTAAAAAATTAGTGATAGATGTATGTTTTAACTAATTTGTAGCTATTTTACTACGAATTAACTACGATCTCATTCTTTCACAATTTTTTCACAAATTATAGAGAAATCAATGAAATAAAGATGGTAACTAATTTCTTTAACAAAATGAAAATTTTCTTGTAGTGTTATTTATACAATTATAGTGACAAAATTACGATTGATAATGAATTAGAAAATAAAAAATAATTATATAAATTATATCAAAACAATATTTCATATGAAAAAAATAAACAACAAATAAAAATATTAAAAAATTATCAAATGTGTCTTTGAAATAATTTGAGAGACTAATGTATAATGAAGAGTATCATAAGATGAAAAATACCTTAGAGATTTAAGAAATTTTTTCAAAAGTCAATGATTGAGAAATAACAAAAATTGTTTTATTGAAACAAAAAAGTTATTCAAATATGAAACAAAAATTAATAATAACAGAGTAAAGAAAATAAATGTTTTATATTACCTAGTAAATGAAAGGTTTATGTTAAACACTTATAAACTAAGATGGTTAAACATTCTTATGTGAAAGGAAAATATATAATATATAAAAATATTAAAAAAGAATATAAATATTCAAATGTAAAACATAAAAATATTTAATTGACATATATCATTCAAACATAATTATATAAATTGTATGATAAAATAAAAAATGTATTGGAGATGAAAATGAATAGGATTACAAACTAAATAATAAGAAAAAAATTAATAGAAAGTGTATAGTTATATAAAATTATTTAATGAATATTTTAATAATTAATGAAAACGAATAGACCTGACTGATATTTACATTTCCCTTCCAATTATTAAAGTCGAAAAATTCTCCATAATACCCATATTCATGTAGCTGTACTCGATCAATATAGAAATTTCCCGCAACGGACGAATTTATTTGACATTTATATCGTATATGTGGGCCTGCTGTGCTTCCCATTTACATTATATGAAGATTACAAATGTGGGCTGTTGATTGTTTTTTCTTTGGACCACTCTTAGGGGAAAAGATTCTCCAGCGGTGATAGTGAGAGTATAAAATGGTAGTAATATGGGAGGAAGATATGCGATTGAATTCCATGGAGAAAACGATGCCACTCAAATTCTACTTCATTCATGTCCTAGCAGCAGGTCACATGATTCCTCTATGCGACATAGCCACCCTCTTCGCCTCTCGTGGCCACCATGTCACCATCATCACCACCCCTTCCAACGCCCTAACTCTCCGCAAATCCCTCCCCTCCCACCCCTTCCTCCGCCTCCACACCGTTCAATTTCCCTCCCAAGAGGTTGCTCTAGATCTCCCCGACGGCATCGAAGTCACCGACGCTGACCAACTCGGCAAGGTCTTCCACGCCACCACCACGCTCCAAACCCCCATCCAGAACTTCGTGGAGGAGAACCCACCTGATTGCATCGTCGCAGACTTTCTATTCCTCTGGGTCGATGACTTGGCCAAAAACCTTAAAATCCCTAGACTTGCCTTCAACGGCTTTTCCCTCTTCACCATCTGCGTCCTACAGTCCTCCCACTATCCCAATTCTCTTCTCCCTCACCCCATCACCCTCAACGCATCACCGCCGAAGGAGTTGCCCGAATTCTTTGATAAGATGCTGGAGACGGAGCTCAGAAGCTACGGCCTAATCGTGAACAACTTCGCGGAGCTCGACGGAGAAGAGTACATCCGCTACTATGAGAAAACGACGGGGCACAAGGCTTGGCATCTTGGGCCGGTCTCTCTCATATCGAGAACCCCTGAAGAGAAAGCAGAGAGGGGCATGAAGAGCGTGGTGAGTATACATGAGTGCGTGAGTTGGCTTGACTCCAAGGCAGAAAACTCGGTGGTATACATATGTTTTGGGAGCCTTTGTCATTTCCCGGATAAACAGCTTTATGAGATTGCATGCGGGATTGAAGCGTCGGGTCATGGGTTCATATGGGTGGTGCCGGAGAAGAAGGGGAAGGAGAAGGAGAGGCAGGAGGAGAAGGAGAAGTGGA
>Ga0209589_1004727_pt1 | contig 23385 bp, 7 predicted proteins | sample CowpeawhiteBW_FD_187525 | JGI IMG/M metagenome (GOLD analysis project Ga0209589, IMG submission 187525) | Root nodule microbial communities of legume samples collected from California USA - Cow pea white BW (SPAdes) (version 2) | ecosystem: Host-associated > Plants > Roots > Nodule | place: USA...
TGTAAAATTTAGATAAAAATTAAAAAAAAAAAAAAAAAACATTGGATGATTATAAAGTGACAACAGTTAGGTAATAAAGTGTGCCATTAAGTTATAAGATAAAGATTCACATTCAAGTAAAACGCACCCTTTTACATTCGTGTACAACAAAACTGATTTAGTCCATGAGTTGGACGCATTAAAGAATTAGATTATACAGCCTGAAAGTAAAGGCTCGCATTACATAGTATTACAGACAACAATATAACTTACAATTTTTTTTTCTCAAAATTGGATATACAATTTAACCTATGACCTAATTTTAGAGGGGCATAGAAGAAACCATTGGTCTACTACACTTGCTTTTTGAAATTCTAGAACAGAACATGAACAATAATAACACTGAAGATAATAAAAATAACCTAAAATATGTTCTTATTTCTTGCATTCCAAGCTCAAGCACCTCCATCTTCTTTCCATATCTATTTCTTCTCTCCATCAAATACCCGTCTAGATATTCATCTATAGATACCAACTTTTCCAATTTCAAAATTGGCGCTTTTTCACCAATCTGGAGCGGCACCAATTTGAAAATTGTAAAGAATGTGGCAGACCAGTCACTGAGAACTCTCTGAAAATGACAATATAAAATATTAGAATGATTGGTGTCCCACTTTTTCAAGATGTCCTCTCCCTCATCTTAATTTTTCTCCCAACTAGTGAGATCGGGAGAGTAAAATGTACATATACTTTATAACCGCAAGTAGAGGTTTCCAGAATATAAACTTGCGACCTCTAGATCATAAGGCAGCAGCAGCAGCCACTAGGTCATTCTCTCCCTCACCTTAATTGTAAATTGACAATATTTATTTTATTCATCTATTCATTTATTTTCATTTATTTTAAGTTAACTCGATAAAAGGACAGAAAACACTTCGAAGGAATAGAGTGATCATTGCTTTTAGTCAAAGTAACATACATTGTAGGTAGCAGGGTCGATGGGATTGAACATTTTGAAACAGTCTTTTGATGAAGCTGTTCCATCTCCATATATCTGCCAGTCAATACAGTAAGACAATAAGGACAACGCCTAATCTCAAAGGTGAAAGTCCAACAGAAAAAAGGGGAAGAAGTTCGGCAGACAAACCTCAAAGGTGAAAGCCATTGGTACCCCTACAACGTCATACATGAAATCAGTTGCTGTCCCGTGTGCAAAATACCTGGATAAGCAAGTTCAAAACTTTAAGGAAGGAATGTTGTATAGATGACATTTGACGACCTCAACACCCGTAAGTACAGACTGTGTACTTTGTAGTTTCGAAATTTACAATTTAAATTTTTAAAACTGCTATGGTCAATTTTCTCCTCTGTTCATAAAATATCCCAAAATGGGCATCACCTATGAACCAACCAGGGACAGACGACAGAAGAAAACAGCTTCTACCAGAAATCAACTATCCCTACAGAATCAATTCTGGACACAGCCGTACATTTTTTTTTCTAACAAAGATAGATAACAGAAGAAAACAGATACATAGAATACAAACAATTGACCTTCCAAAAATTTCCATTAATCCAAATCAAATTAAGATAAAAATCAACTGACCCGACTGAACCGCCTCCAGATCCAATCATGCAGCGCCCTTGGCAATGATGATGGCTTACTTCTTCAAGAAACGATTTCATCCGTTTCAGTGGCAATCCATCTAGTGTTGTGTTTTTATGATCGTAAGGCATAAAAAGAGCCTACAGATACAGAGGGGAGAGGGGAAGGTGAGGAAGAAAGATCGCGAAAAATGTCATATGAAGTGATATATGAAGGGTTCCTTAGCGTGTAAACCAAATTACAAATAATGTACTTACTCATTTGCCCATATAAGTAAATATACTGTCAAAGTCAAATAATGTAAATGCAGCAATAATACCAACAAAAATAATTGTAGTAAATAATAATAATAAGAGTTGGTGACAGGGCCCAGAAATTTGGGTAATGGGTCAAAACATTATCCCCTTTACATCGCAAGAAAAAACAATTTGAGAAACATTAAAATCACGGGTGAAATGTTTTCAAGACAGTGAGGCTTAAACGACAATCTAACAATATATTAGTATCATAGAATTTTGGAACTGGGTTGGGGCATGTACCCCATGGATCTGCCCATGTCATGAGCAGAAGAAAGCAGTCAAAGTAATGTACTGTCTATAATATATCAAGACTTTTGGAACTGAGTTGAAGCATCTTAGTGGGCTGTCTATAATCAAGGTTAGGCAAAAGAGAATATCAAGACTTTCCACCAAAACTTTTGGCTATATAAAAATGTCACAAATCTCCATGGATCCTTGAGCTTAACCTTGATTCCTGTTTATTGAACTTTATGCTTCAAAAAATGAGAAATATGTTTTCAAGAAAATAGTTTGCTAAAGAAGAGGAACAGTACAAGAGTACTAGTCACGTGATTCCCTAGATGAAGGATCAAATTTGAAGCTTGCATGGGGAGTGACAAAAAAAAACTAGGAGACTCCAGCGGTAAAGGTTCCTCTCTTTACAAAGGCATGGTGCACAATTGTACACTGTCTTCCCTTCGCATATGCAGAGAGACTCGTATTGGGAGTAAGACAATAAAAAATAAAGCTGGAACTACTATCAAGTTAAAGGGATTTCAGTTGTCCTCAGAGACATGCATTGTGCATCTAGAAAGCCAGTTTTTCATGTTAGCTCAAATTGATTAATTCTTGAAAAGCTCAAGCATTAGAAAGATACAATTGTAATAAACATGAGGTTGAAAACAAGTATAGTGGCGTGTAAGCTATAAGGGTTTTCCGAGAACTAAATAAGAATTAGGATCAGTATGTTTATATATTTGAGCCATGAAATAAAAGGAATGTGTTTGAAAATGTGTAAAGAAACTGATGCAAAACAGCAATAGAATGGATCGGAGCACTTATGAATTATGGTCAACAGTTCAATTATATAATGCAGATTCTGAATCAAAAGCACATATACGGATAAGAAATCAAAGAGAACAATAATTTTGTTTTTAGAGACAGGAAAAATGAACTAAACTTACCTCCATTCCGGAGTGCACATTTATCCATAGATGTGGTTCAAAAGATATAGCAAGTTTCCGCATAATTTGACTTTCAGGCTCGCTGAATGGAGCAACTCCAGGATTCTCCTCATATGGATCATAATCCTATGAATTTGAGAATAATAAAAATGAAAAAATTAGATGCTTCAAAAATATTAAACATTTGACATATTTCTATCAGTGCATAGATTGGCAGGCAGAAAACCAAAAAGAGCAGCATGCAATATCAATACCACAACCTATCTATCTACTAGGCACAAGTCCATAATGGAGACAAGAAAAGAACCATTATAATGAACTAAGATATTGAAGACGCAAAACGAACCTTCTCCTTTTTGCCCCAATCTACACTCCAATTTCGATTGAGATCAACTCCCCTACCTGCACATTACATAACATAAACTAATGCTTTTCCAAAGCAAGACAATTATTATACATAAGGTTATAAAGGAGAAATACAATACCATTTCTTCTCTCACAGAGATCTCCAGCTTCAACAACTTTGCGGCCATTCGGGTTTTCCATTGGAACCACCTGAAAATAAATAAGTGTCAGCATTATATAGATACTACATCTCTCCTTTTACACGAAAATAAATAAATTCCCATCTGAATCTCTTTCATAAACTAGCTTCAAGATATGAATAAAAATATTGTAAATTTCCTAAAAAACCACTGTCAAAAGTTTTTCTTGCATTTGTTTCAACTTTATAAAAAAGAATATAAGATATCATTAAAATCAAAAAGTACTTTGAATAACTTCTTATAAAAATAAACTTCTTTTAAAAAAACAGATTTTATAATGTAAATAAACATGATTTTGCTGATAAAAAAAATAATTGTAAACAAACATAAATTAACTTCTACTTCCTTGATCCGAAAATAACTGGTTCTAAGAGTAAAACTTCAAAATATGGATGGAAGATACCAAAAAAATTATAATTATTATGCCTAACAGAAAATGAAATTTTGAAATGTAACGCAGTAAGCCTGGACAGTATAAAGTGTGAAACAATCGGGAAATATTTTTAATACTTCATAAAGTGTTCAGAAACTTTACTAGCATACTGATAATCAAAGCCGAGTTCCAGATGGAATGATGGATTTCACAATTACCGTCTGAATACTTACGGTAGAAATTTCAACTAACCTTTATGACAAGCTTGTCAAGTACACTGTTTAAGGAAGCTTGGTCCATGCTGGGTAGAAGTATTTCTTCACTTAAGATTGACAAAATCCTTAAAGCAAGTTCTGTGGTAATCAGCTCCCTTCCATGCTGCCCAAAACTCTGGAAGACAAGGAATCATCTGTCAAAAACACCAGAATAACCAATTTGAGATAACTATCCACTACATGCCAAATTATAGCTTTCTCCCATATGAACTTCCAGTCATAATTATATTATTATTATCCTAATTTCCTCCCTTTTATTTAGGCTAACCACTGAAGAAGAATCTAACGTTTTGCATACAATTGTTTATAATATTAAACTACTTGTCACATGAAAGTGTTATCATTAAGACAAATGAATGTAGAAAACTTACAAGTAGAATCCGAAGCTTTGATCTCTTATCTTTCTCTTCATTTTCTTTGCCATAAGTAACCACATTAATCTGAGCACCATAGCCTTTGTTTGCAGCTTTAAGTGTCTCCATCTATTTAGAAACATCAAATATAATAAATTATTCATCCTAAAAAACTGAGATACACGCAATAGGCACTCTAGATACACCATAAATGACCCACGGTGAGCTTATCCGGGTGACGGCGGACCAAGGCCCTGATCTCCCCCATCAAATTGCGACTGCAGAATCCCACAAAAGGGTTCAGCAAACAAATAAACAATTTCATAAAATCAAATGAGCTGGCCAAATAGTTTCCAAAGCATTGCTTCACCAGCAAACAGCAATTCATTAGCACAACAAGAGCATAATAATTGAGAAAGTTGTACATGTTCAGATTGACGCTAGATCATCTAAAATCACCTTAAAGGAACAGTGAACATGAACTAAAATCAATATTCGCATGTTAGATTGTTAGATTCTACCTTAAGGAATCAATTTTGAATCTAAACTTGACCGAATTGAAGTAACTTCGGGTAACTTTTGCTTTGGATAAAAAACCTTGTATTGATTTTTTCTATTAATTTGCTTTAAGAGTATACACGATTTACAAAATCAATTTTCTTCAGAACTAGTTCTGCTCGAATATAATTCGATCAATTCTTCACCAAACACACAATAGGACAAGTGCAATACGCAAGGAAAGCTGCCAAACAAGGAAAGCTTCGAAACTGGAAAGCGTCCTTCAGATTCATTCAACAAAACGCTAACCTAATTTTAACGGTGAAATGAAATGTGATCTACACAACGTAAATAAAACAAACAATAAAAAAAAAAAAAAATCAGATGGCGAATTGCAAATTCAATTACAAAATTAAAAACAGACGCGGTTCGAACCTACGAAAGCTGAAAGAAAAAAAAGTAGATCGGATGGTGGCAGCGCGAAGAGTTACCTGGAATGGTAGAGATCGTAGTTGATTGGCGTAACTGAATCTTGAGTGATATTCTGATTTTGAGCGTTCACAGAGAGAAGAAGATCTTGGAAAAAAACAAGGTAGGAGATGCTAATTGAGAGCAGAAGAAAGATCGAAAGAGCCATGGCAAGATCCAGAACAAGAAATTAAATTTCATTTCAGTTTTTTCATGGTAATGTGTTGTTTGATTTCATATATATCGTCATTAATTAATAATTAACTTATCATCTTTCTCTAGTGTGTGTCGCTGCCACCAAGAGATTATTTCCACACTATAAAATTATCTTCTAACTTCACCTTTTTCCATGTTCAACGGTCTCGATCGACCATTGTTGGTAGGTCACCTCACACATGCATTTATATATTTGTATTTTATAAGAATAGTGTCATTTGAACAGCAAAGTGAATAATTTATGCATTATTGTGCCAAATGAATGGGAAAAATGTGAAAAAGGTGTAGTGGAGTTACCCAATAAAGAGGATGTATTTTAATAATCTGTACTATATTTAACTTTAAAGGATTGAAAAACAATTATAGAAAAGTTAATTAACTTGACAAGAGAGATACAAAAATTAGCATTAGTTTTAATCTAGAGTTAGTAGAGAGTATGTCGTATTGTCATTTATGGTTATGTACTTAAAACTAATAATTAATAATGAATTCATAATTAATACATATAGAAGAAGAAAGATTAGATAAGGAAACTTGTGATGATGAAAACTAAAAAAAAGGTTATAAATATCGCATTTATGTTATAGATATATTTAGTAGTGAATGAAAGCATTTTAAAAGTTTGCATTTAAAACGAAAGTTTTTTAAAATTATTCTTAAACCAAAGTATTTTAAGAGTCCTTGTCATATTATATTTTAAAAGATATATTTTAGATGTATTTCTTGACTTTAATTTCAAATTTAATTTGATTTAATTGTTTCAAATCACGCTATCTCTTAAGAAGGAAAATTATAAAGGAAAATGATAGTTTAATAAAAAAATTTCTAACAAACTTATACAAACTATCAATTTAAATAAAAATATATTGTTTTATTATTTTATTTTGGTTAAAAAATAAAAAAATATATCCATTTTAATTTTGTTTATAGAAACTTTCTCAATTATGTCAAAAAAAAAATTGTCAAAAACATAATTTTTCAATTATAAATTTATGTACAACTAAGATAAAAGTACCGTGTCCCGAAAAATTCTAAGTATTTAATGAGATTGATATCCAAGATCGAAATTCAAAATTAAAATAATTACTCATTATTTCACTTTCTTGATTCTTAATTTTTTGTACAACTAAATTTTATCATATGCCATTTCTTTGTGGTCTTATTTTTAGAATTTGTGTCTTTCATGGTGTGGACCGAAAAACGCAAATTCTAACCTTTTAAATTAAGAGTTCTTAAAAAAAAGAAAAGAGAAAGAGAGAATGGAATAGAAGAGGGGAAGAAAAAAAAGTTTGACTTTTAATGTTTTGATATATAATGATGTGGTGTGGTGGCGTGCTGTGATATTTATTATCCAAAAAAAATAATACAAAAGAAATTGGGGTAGTAAAATAGGTAATAATTATTATATATATGTTAAATTATACTATTATAATTAATAATTAAAATTTATTTTACAAGTATTAATTATTTAAATTATAGTAGAATTACATATTTGTGTATTTAACTAAAAGTTAATATTTTAAATTGATTTTAATTTTAATTTTTAATTTGAGAAAAAATAGTCTACCTCCACCTAGTTATGGACCACCAATTTAATAGGTTAGATGGTGCGGAAGAGACGGGAAATGGAAAAATAACCCATCTACCTAGACTTGTTCGTGATACTTTTATTTTATTAAAAAGTTATAGTAAGCCTCATTATTTTTAGGATTAACGATTTTCACATGGGTATATGTTATTGTAGCAACTAGATACAAAATTTTCAGATATTCGTGTATACTAAAAGATAGAAACTTTAAATGAAGTTGAAAAGAACGTAAAAGATAAGATATTTTAGAAAATAAAAACAAAGCGTGTTGAAATGTGATTAATCATTAGTCTATTTCTATTTAAACGTACAAGAATAATTTTCAACAATTTTTAAAAGTAAAGAAGTCCTTATTAGAAAAAAAAAACATTAATATTTTGACTATTAAATTGACAACTTTCTAAGTAATTTTTTAATATTGAAAATGAGAAAATAAAAAAAATGAAAAATCATTTAAAATATAACATCTAAAATTATAAAAAAAAATTGTTAAAATTTAATAGTCAAAAAATTATTTTTCTGAAAAAAATAAATATTGCTCGTATGTTTGAATAAGTAAGTGAAACTTACGTTGTGTTTAGAAGAAGGTTGTCTTATGCGTAAAGGGAAGTTAAGAGAAACTAATGTAAGAGTCAATTTTTTTGTTGTTTACTATGCAATGGGAATGTTTGTTACTTGTTAAGCGTTTTTTTGTTCCTTACTATTTGTGTTCCACTTTCATGTGATATCTTCTCCTTTGGCGTGTTAGAAAAGAAAAAAAAATCTAACAATAACCAAAAGCGTATAAACAAGAATTAGGAACCAAAACTAAAACACATAATTTTTGTATGCACTAAAAAGAATTATTGAACTAAAAATCTTAAAGCCAAAGATCATGGGTCAACGGCTCGCACAAATCAAAACCCTATCCAAATATCTTTATTTAAATGGAGCAACTTGGTACAGTTTGTTAATAATTGTCGCAGACCAATAAGGAAGAAAGACAAGCAAATAAAAAAATAAATCCAAAGCATTAATTAATACTTTAATAATAATATTATTATTATTAATAAATAGAGATTACAGGGGACTCGTTAAGATTCAGTATTTCAAACGAAGAATGCGTGAGCCGTGTGATCCAAAATATGACCGTTGTAAACGCTCCAACATCTGTTTCAATTTAAACCCATTCTCTTGATCAATAAAATAATAAAAGGGAGACTACGAAAGACACTGTTTCCACCAACATAAGCGATTTCTGAAGTACTCTGTTTTTTTCATTCATCGATCATGTATTCAGCTTCAACCATGAACAAGCCTCCATTGCCCAGATCTCCGTCGCGTCTTCGACCGCCGCAAGTTCTCCGATCATCAAACTCTTTCTCTCTTCAAACCCCACCAGGTCTTTCTTCTTTTTCTTTAAGCGCTGAATATTTTGTTTTCCTTTCTCGTCTTCTTTACCTTTTTTGTGCGTTTGATTTGAACAGGTTCTTTGACGAAATCTCAGAAGCGTGTTCTCTCTCCGAATATGCGACCGGAGTACCTCACGATTTCGTCCGAGATTCGGGCTCTGGCGAAGATGGTCAGCGACGAAGGCAGTGACGTGAATCTGGAGAAAGCGGCGGGTGGGTATTCTTGCGGTGTGAAATCAAGTGCTCTGTTCGAGAGGGGGAAATTCTACGACGAGTATTCTGCTAGGAGGAACGAGAGGCTCATGAGGAAGAGAGGTGTAACTGCAGTGGATGAAGGTAAGGTTAAACCGGTTCGCGCTCTTGGGGTTTCAGTGGAATCTGGAAAGAAGAGTAGTGTGAGAAAGATTGGAAATTTGAGAAAATCTATTTCTGCTGCTTACTCTGCCGGGGTGAGTGAAACACCAAGGTACATGCTCAGAAGCATGACCAAGGAAAACAAAAAGCCTCCTCTGGCTACAAAATCTGACAAATCTGTTGTGGCTGGGGAGAAGAGAATGGGAACAAGAGCAAGAAGGATTTAAAACGGAAGGTTTTATGTCTTTTTGGGAGGGGAGTTTTTTTTTTTTTTTTTTAAATATTTGGGAGGGGAGAAGGAGAACCTGATTTAATTTGATGTTAAAGGTTGAATCTTGTTCTCTCATCTGGTCATATACTTTGTTTTTTACTTGGAAATTGGTGTTACAGTTATTCGAGTATATGTCAGTATATATAGATCATCTTCTTTCTGATTCATCATCTGTTTTCTGATTCAGGTATGATAAACTATATGGCAATATACATCATTATTCGTTGGATGATTTTCTTTTTGGATATATTTGATTTATAATTACTTGAAAACAAATTGAGTCTCAAATAAATCATCAATTAAATGATAGAATGTTATCGAATTCCAAGAACTAGTAGTCTTTTTCTTTTTCTTTAAATCTTTCTTGAAGATTTTTGGATGTTATCAAAAATCACTATAATTGATCATTTTTGTTTCTCTTTTACTGCCTTTTTGAGTTCGTATGCCAAACCGGTGTTAAGTGCTAATATTTACAATTGAAAAAGATTATAATCTCTCTGCATCTTCTAGATAATATATACATGATGATTTGAAGAGCAAACATTGTCAAAAAATTTCATGTAAAATTTCTTTCAATGATAACCCCCCAAAAGCCTACTTAATCCATCGCATTTTCCTGGATTCCATGCCAAATTTACCCCTCGTTCAAATTTCTACCTTCACTTCTCACAGAAACTTTTTCAACTTCAGCAGAGACATCTGCTGAAGTTAATGTTTGCTTCACCTTCACCCCATCCAAAATAATGTCATCTTCACTTTCTAAAGAAGCAGATTTATCAGGAACTTTTGTTACATCTGCTGCAGCAGAAGTGTCTTCTATGTCTTCTAGCCCAACCAAACTGTTATTGTTGCCTTCTTCTTCGCTTTCCTCCACTCTATAATATACCTATGGAAATTTTTAAATTTAATTAGCAATTGACATATTATGAAAAGAGCAAACAGAAAAACTTGACAATGCAGCTCAAACTTGACATAGCAGAAAAACAAATCAACGACTTCCAGATAGAGATTCTTCCTTCCATATTCATCTTATTATTTTCAATTTCCAGCCAAACTAAATTTGTAATGGAGGAATATCTTATCACATGTATCTAACGAAAAGTGCAAAAATCCATTGTGTAATTAAATCAGACAAAGGAGGATAATTAAAAACAACAGAATAAAAGATTTTAATGGGGACCGTATATGCATACCACGCAAGTACGGGCAGGGGAGAGGACTTTGAATGAATTAGGGCGATTATTAAAATTTGTTTCAGGGACTCCTGGTATGCCTTCTGGAGACGTGAAGTGATCTACATCGTGCCCCACCTATATAACAGTGGAAACGGTCAATTCAGCCCAATAAGCAAAATTAACACGTATATTCGTAACCATCAAATAATAGCAATTGAGTTGAGCTCTAAAAATCACCGCCCTGTGCATGTTATGTATGGTCTCATCCCTCCCGTTCCTCTCTCCTCACCTCTCAGCCACTTTCTCCTTCAATACCATTTTCAGGGAAAATCATAACAGCTTAAATGATTTCACTTATAGCAATTCCACCTTTTCCTCGTTAGTTATTCTCCAACCCCAACCACACCCAACTGAAATCATTGCTGTTCAGAAGTGCCACTCGTTTAATAAATCATTAGTCTCAAGCAGAATACAGAAGGTGTGGGAGGTAAAATGAAGTTTTAATGCTTTATGTTTTAATTTAAAATAAAGACTTAAGGAAAGATCTATTGCAATGACAGAGCAAGTTTAAGAACGACAGGGTGGAATCCCCTTAGACTGACCACAGTTTATATATATACTCATGTTTATCCCCAAAGAGTTTAGGGCTGCTTACTCTTCCATGACCTCCAAATTCCCAAGCATCACTATCCAATGCAACTCTATATTTCCCAGGCAAGTCACATCCAACTTTATACCTGCATGTTCATAGTCATTTCTGGTTAACAGCTATTACTACAGTACAATTTATAAATCTACCATACATGAGACAAACTACCCAACCTATTGCAATTAAAATATCTTAAAAAACACAAATGAAAATTGCACATAGGCTGCATACCCTTCATATGTATTCTCTGGATGAAAATTGAATACAAATATCAGATCTCCTCGCTCAAAGACTATAACCTGTAAAGGTAAAAATTATTAGCCACTTAATTATAAAATAGCAAACGAAGTCTCAGAGAAGACACTGTTCTTTGATCATACATGTTTGAGGAATACTTTGTTCACGTTATGTTCACAACACAATACCTAAATTATTTTCTTGAAACTTGAAAGCAGTATTATTTTGATCAATTTTGACATAAGGAAAACCAATTAATTGAATAGCAGCAAATGGCAAAAAATATCAAATTATGATGAGTATAGTACTCATCTGGGGGCATATTCACCTTGTTTTCATCATCTGCACTGCTCACGATTTGTTTAGTTGATGCAAGGAACGAAAATTTATCATCAAGCAAGTTCATTGCCCTGTCAAATGCATTCATGAACTGCACAAGTTTCAAAAACAAAATCATAACAATTATGTCAGATAAGTAACACGTGTAGAAGAAAAAGAGAATAAACAGAGGTCTCCAGAAAGGAAAAAGGGGGACTCCACAAGATAAAATCACACAGTTCTCTCATGCATCCCACCAAAATATTCTGAATGACAGTGCCCATTTTTTACTACATTATTCTAAGGAAAATGAAGATCTGAAATAACCATGCCTAAGCCCTACAATATTACGTTAACAAAGTTAACACAGATACTCTAATTGTAACGATAATTTCTAATTTATGAATTCTGAGATTTCAAATGCTACAAATATCTGTTTACTCCATTGTTTTATCATATGTACTAAAATCATACGTGAAAACATGCCAACAAGAAAACCCTATATAATACCTTGTATCTCAGGTGATCTGTATCCACCAGATTCCACTGACGCCTGCACTTCTCATAACTCCATCCATTGCCTTCTCTTGGGAAATCAATCCACTCCGGATGGCCAAACTAAAAAAGGCCTCATGAATATTAATTTAAAAAAATATGCTAATGCATGATATACAACTATAGTAAAAGTTCATTGCTCATATGCAATTTGCATTATGTTCAACAAAAAAAAGAACCATGGTTAGATGCATCGTAATAATACAGTGAACAGCAGTTTTGGAGGAAGTGAAGCAGTAAGCACACCTCATTGCCCATGAAATTAAGGTAGCCCTCTCCACCTAATGCCATGGTTATGAAGTGTATCATCTGAAATTAAGATAACAATGACTACAATGAAATTATATAACAAAAATAATTATGTATTGCATTAGCATCTTTGCAATCTAATTTCCACATAAATGATGCAGTGCAGTGATCTTAGTGATCAGATAAAAGACCTTTTGAAGAGCAATCCCTCGCTCAACAATAGGAGAAGGATCAACCAAGCAAGACATGCCAGAATACATTTCTTCATCCATTAGGAGAAATGCAACAGTCTTATCCCCAACGATGGCCTGTCCAATGTAAAATTTATATAACATTGGTAGTAGTGGAATTAAAAACAATGAAATACATAAATTAATGATTATTTGACCTCTCCAGTTTCCATCATTTTGCTGCTCACAAATTTAATTTTGCATAGATTCTTATTGTATTTCCATCACAAAGGTAACACTGAATATACAATAGCAGAGCTCATACCTGGTCATGGCTTTCAGCATAGGAAACACATTTCTCAGTGTATCTCCTATTTGTCAAACTCCAAGAGATTTCCTTCATTGACCATGTGTACTCATTCTTGTTCTTCAAGTAATCAATCCATTTATCAGGGATAGCCATGGCTAGACGATAGTCAAAACCAATTCCACCATCAGAAACTTCTTGACCAATTCCAGGCATGCCAGAAACATCTTCAGCAATTACAGTTGCATCTGGCAAAATACTGTGGATCAGAGAATTAGCCAGCATCAGATAGACAACAGCATCCACATCTGTTGCTTCGCTAAAATATTCATTATAATTCCCTGTAAAAGCAATGTTGATTCCATGGTGATGATACAGCATTGATGTTACTCCATCAAATCGAAATCCATCAAATTTAAACTCCTCGAGCCACCACCTTAAATTAGATAAAAGGAAACGAAGAACTTCCCAGTTGGCATAGTTAAATAGTCTACTATCCCATAACTTGTGATAACCTCTATCTCCAGTATGGAAGTAAGAATCTTGTGAAGTTTGGCCAACATCAAAGCCATTGAGTCCATCGGTGATATTATTACTGGCATGACTGTGGATAACATCCATCAAAACCTGCAATCCTAGGCTATGGGCCTTATCTATCAGATATTTAAGATCTTCTGGGGTTCCAGATCTACTGCTCACAGCGTAAAAATTTGTTACATGATATCCAAATGATGCATAATAAGAATGTTCCATCACGGCCATCAGCTGGACTGTATTATAGTTATTTGCTCGAATACGGGGCAAAATCTCATCTGCAAATTCCCTGTAAGAGTTTATGCGAGGTTCAGAGCTACTCATCCCCACATGAGCCTCATATATACGTGGGGCCTTCGGCTTTGGTGGACGTGGATATTTAAACTCATATCTGCAGAACAGAAAAGAAGGCAAACAAATGAATATAATTCTGTGTGAACATAACCGAGTTATATAAAAGAATGGTAGGATTATTGGATCCAGTTGAGCAATTAACAACTTTTAAATCAAATAGACATTTTTCTCGTTCTGTTTCAAACTAAACCCCGAACAAAGTTTTTTTTGAATGACCAGGCAGAAAAGTGGAACGAAACATGCTAGCGTATATGGAATATAAAAAAGGTGGAACTCTATTGATTCCTCAATGGATTCTATCACAACTCACATTTGAAATCAGTATTTGTTATTCTATCAACCATGATTTGATGTGACAATTTCAAATAATGACATTTGATGGGATTTTGGTAGTATTCATTTCCAAAACAAATTGTATTTCATTTTACAATAAATCATATATCACAGTACATTTATATTTCATTTATGCCTCAGAAGAGACTATTTATAATGCAACTAAAATAAGCACGTTCATTTTGATCCAAACCTTTAAATTAATTGTAATTCAACTGAAAGCTATGAAAATTTTTGAATCTCCAACGAAACCGTAAGAAATTATTTACACAAGTTTAAATTCAGTTAATATGTGGCATACACCAAAGTCCCTTAAAGTATCGATCCTTCAGATGCAATGATTAATTTTTATTAAAGAAAGCAAGTCAAAAGATATTCAACAGGTGAATAATGTGACCTCTCTGAGAGTGGTGGATCCCAGTAGACACCATCGTATGGTGCTGCAAATCTGTTAGGATCAACAGTGGCATATTTGATCCAAGCAGGGATGCGATCAACCCAAACTCCATCCCCATGGCGGAATCTAAACTTTACTCTTGTACTGTGTGTTATAGCTGGATTTCCATCAACATCAGGGATCTTAATACTCCAGACACCAAACTGATTTTTTTCCATCTGGTGGTTGGAACCATCCCATCCATTAAAGTCTCCAATAATTTGTGCTTCCCTGCATTGAAAGAAATATAAATTCTGAAAAGATTACTCAATAAAACAATGACAAATAATTGACAAATATATAACTTACTGAGCAGCAGGTGCCCACTCGCGGTACACAATTCCACCCTCTTCTCTGTTAAATCCAAATTTCAAGTAACCTGAGAAGAAAGGGGAAGTGTAAAGGGAAGGAAAACATTGTATCAAAGCTGTAGATAGAATCAATCTATCAAATCAGTGAGGCATTTTGAAAGAGATCAATCCAGTTGAAACACAGTTATGATAGAAGACATGGATAAACGTTATTAGTTGTACTTAGCAGCTATAATATTGTGTATGCACAGATATGTAGAAAAGGCAAACAAACACGAAACAATGCCAAGAATCATCATAACCACCTTTGGCAAATTCCTCAAGACCTCCTTCATATTCTTCAATAAGCTTTTTCTGATCTACATATCTCTTCAGTCTATATTTGAAGTGATCTTTATATGGATTTAGGGACGGATCGGTAGAAAAGATGCCAATGTTTTCTAAGTATTCCTCAGTGGATGATATTGTTGATTTGTCATCTGTCATAACAGCTACACCCTTGAAACGAGAGTTCACCTAGTTGTAGGAAAACAAACCGAGACAACTTATCCACATGCAGCATATTCGCATATGCGTATAACAGACATACAAACTTTCATTTCCAAACAAATGGGGCGAATATGCTCGACTAAAGTCTAAACGTTCAACGTCATTTTAAGAATTCACTTTGATTATTCACTTCTATCTGGACGTGACAAGTAGAGAAAAGGACAAGAGTTTAGCACGCTATAAAACACGTTGAATTTCTTAGCTGTTACCTTTAATTTAATATGTTCATGTCTAAACTACCAAACATACTGAACTATATTCCAAAAGAAAATTGATTCCGACAAAAGCAACAAACAATTCTGAAGTTTCTCAGGAAACATAGACCCTAATTGTTTAATTGTTGAAATAAAAAAACATAAAACATGGTCAAATATACCATCTCGTGCAGTGATCTTCTCAATCCAAAACCAAACCCATATCCAAGTGGATTCCGATAGCCAAGAGCAAGATCAACTGACTTTTGTGGTGCAAGACGCTGCCTGCTTCTCACAGTCTGCCAAAGAAAGAGAGTGTCGAAAGCAATCATTCACATTAGATTTTGATAAACAAGGGGTGGCGTTTGCGGTAATCATAATTCGGTGCTCAAAAACCTCTTCCTCTTAAAATAAAAATAGAAATGAACTAAAATAAGCACTTCACTGACATCTTACTTCAGACTGTAAATTCTAGCAACCAAAACGAACCGTGAGAAATCTAGGGTTAAGGTTTTTCCATTAAGGATGAGAAAACAAATAAAAAGAAACCAAAATGCAGGTTAGCTTGAAACCAAAACAGTGCCAAGAAAGCCACATAAAATTCCTAGAGAATAGAAACAAGAAAGCAGCATAAGCGAAAGTTGAAGATGGTGAATTACGTGGGAGGTGCAGGCAACGTTTGAAGAAACGGAAATGAACGGATTAAGGCAGAAACAGTTAACCATTTCCCCGAGATCCAAAAACGGTTTTCGATCAAGTTGGCCAAGTTCGACTTGAGCTTCAAGCAATGTCCGTGAGCATGATGAAGCGAAGAGTGTGGAAGAAGAGGGGCATTGTTTAATTGTTTAAATAGCAGTAATGAAGGACCCACTTTGGCATGAATCATTACCCTTAACCGTCTTTTTCATTGCTAGATTACAAATAAGAAACAGAGGAAAGGAAAGTATATCCTTCACCACGTGAAGAACCAAGCAAGCAACGGTGCAAGAGTTTCCATCTGTTTGTTTTTCATGCGTTCTCTTTCTTCTACCAAACCTCTAATCATGTTTGTCAAGAAAATAATCGGAATAATTATGGATTTACTCCCCCAATTTTTCGACTCGGTTTAATTTGGTTTTCAAATTTTTGAAAGCTTCATTTTGGTTCTTTTGAATTTTTAGAAGTTTCAAGTTACTATCTTTATGGTTCTTGAATTTTTAGAAGTTTTCAAGTTGGTATCTTTATTTTTTTTTTTAAGTGATTCAATTTATACCTTCTATCATATTTCATTTAACTTAACGTTCTTTTATTTGTATACGGATAGTTGTCACACGATGGAATTGTTAATTTAATTATTTTGTTTGTTGAGTGTAGTTAATATCATTTTAGTTTTTTTATTGATATTTTCTTGATTAAGTATATTTAGTATGAAAATGATATTTTGATTATTAAATTTTGACAATTTTATTTTACAACATGAAGTGTCGTTTTTTAAGTGGTTTTAAAATATTGAGAATAAGAAAATAAAAAATCACTAAAAAAGTGACATAAATTTGTCAAAATATAATAATTAAAAAATCATTTTCCTATTTAGTCTGATATTAAATTAATTTAATTTAAAAAAATAAGGTATCAAATTCAACGTTCCAAAAATTCGGAAACTAAATTAAACAAATTAAAATAAATTAGAAAATCAAATCAATAATTATATCAAAATAATAATAGTATTATGTTTTTTTTCCTTCTCAAATGGGACACTAAAATTAATCAAGTTTTGATTATTTCTCAAAGGGCCCAAGTTTTAGCGTAAATGTAAATAGAATAAAAATACTATAAATTCATCGAAATATGTTTTAATTTATGATATTTATCGAACAGGGTTGCTGCAATAATGTATTGGTGTAAACTTGGAAACTTATAAATTGATTCTTGAGTCATTCATATCATTGATTAATAAGCAGTATAGTGAAAAAATAAAGCTTGTTTCAATTTAGGTGCCAACAAAAAGAAGACGCCAATTGGAAGCAAAATCAAAACCATTAATGGAAAACAATAAACAGACAAAGATTTAGCCTTTACCTTAGCCTCCAACACTTGCATGTTTATTGTCCCCTGCCTTTGCCTCTTTCACTACTTTAAATCACTTTTTTTTTTCTAAATAGTGATAGCCAGATTCTATACTCAGTTTTTCTTTTACTCTCGTGTACTGAACATTAAAAATGTAATATATTGGTATTTAAAAGAAATATATATTTTAAAACTTAAAAATTAGTGATTATTAAAATATGTTGAAGACACAGCAGAAAATATGAATGAATTAGGAGTCACTTTTTCAGAAAACACAAAAGAAATAACTTAAAATGATGTTGGCATTCGTATTCGTCTAAATATTGGTATGTGAAGACGTTCCTGTCAGGTTAATGATTTTACAAGTTTTCTGCTTCGAGACTGTGCTTTTTTAATAGATATGGGTTTGGTTTAGATTTGTTAAATGTTTTATAATTTTTTAAGTTTTATTTTTTGCTTGTGAAGACGTAAGACTTTAGGTTTTAGGTTGTATTTTAACATGTAAAAGTATTTTAATTTGGATTACTTGGATTATTATGTGAATATAGTTTATTTTCTTATCTGGAACCAACATTATTTATGAATTGTCAAGAGTTAAAAGGTGAGTTCGAAATCTTACATCAAATAAAAATAAGTAAAATAATTAATATATAAATAAAATAATCAAAAATTTATTATTTTAAGATTTTGGATCGCCATTAATGTTTTAATCTCTTATCTTGTATATTTATATATTCACAACTCTTTAATTTCAAATTTCTTCTGTCTTTTCTTTAAAATCATTTGTAAATGTATGGTCTAACGAAATTCTGGTTCAAGTATTTAGCTTTGGTGTTTATTAAATCGTCGTTAAAGTATTTAGCTTTAGTGTTTATTATGTTGTTTTAGTTACTTTTTCACTTTGAAGTTTCAAGTTGATGTTGAATTATTGTTACATACTTCTATTATCTAATAAATTTACCATATAACTAAAAAATAAATTACAACAAAAAATATAAATATACAATCTTATTATTTGAAGTATTTGGGTGTAGTGTATATTGTAGTATACTAATGTTATTTCTATTTTGAAGTCAAATTTGATACTATAATAGGTTGGTATATAACTTTCTTTAAGAAAAAACAAGGATAATATTTTTAAAATACTCGGCTAACTCAAGATGACAGATTATCAGAATTGGGTATGAAAATATTGATTTATAAAATGATTTTCACAAAACAACTGATACTGTGTTCACGTTTTGTCCTTGCTCTGCAATATCACTAATCAGACCAAAAACGCATTTTGATACTCTCAAGATTCGCACAAACTTATGACACCGACTAATTTGGGTGTTTCCAAGCCTATCATGTTCTCACCAAAATCACTTAATTTCCACGTTAAACGCGAATCCCAGTAACAAATAGCTTTTAAGAAAACCGCGTCTACACCCACACGCGCCCAAACTATTTCCAATTTCAGAGCTGACTTTTAAAATTGATTTTGTGGGTTTTTCAAATTTTAACATTTGGATGCTTTTAATTTGAATAAGTAGTATATGATGATTCTATTAATTTTATAATAATTAAATTATATATTTCACTACAAATTTTAATTATTTCATATTTTTCTTTTATTTTTATAAATATTTTGAGGGTTAAGCATGTTTTTTGTTTTTTAATTTTAATTTGAAGTAAAAATTAAAATTAGTTTGTCTGTGAAATTTTAGTCTAATTTAGTCTCAATTTTAAAAATACGTGATTTAACCAAATTTTATTAAGTTTATTTGATCTTTTAACTTCGTTTCATAATATTATTTAAATTGCTTACGGTGTCTTGCACGTATCTAATCTTAATTAAAGAACTTGTTTGAAATATTAGATAAACTTAAAAAAATTTAGTTAAAACCATTAATTTCACACATTTGTAAATATTAGAGATTGACAAAATTTTAAATTGGTTTAAAGTTTCTAAAAGACTAATTTAAATTATTATTAAAAGTTAAGAGATAAAACCATAATTAACCCTTCTTTTTTAAGTTTAATTAAATTTTAAATTTGTCATTAATTTGATATCTTTAATTGAGTAATTATTAATTTTGTACTCAAATTAAGTACTCAAATTTTATATTATTCAATTAACTATGTTTTCTTTAATTTTCTTATTAAATGGATCATACGTGATTATTATTTTCCAAATTTTGCTTCCTTTATTTATTTGGCAAATGTGTAAGGTTTTGTGAATAATATAAAATAACATTATATAAAATGATATATTATTTTTATTGAAAATATATTGAATAACAATAATAATTTTATTAATAGTAGAATGTTCTAGGTAATAACATTAAAATATAAAAAAAATATCACATCCTTGTTATCTAACTTGATTTACCTTTAAAACAAGAGACAAAAATAGTGATATTACGCTGATTAAAATGGAATGTTAGATTGAATTAAAAGTTTGAAGAACTTTCAGAACTATATTACATTAAATATCAACTTTCATTGAATTTTTTGGGAAACGTAAATGTTATTGTACTTAAGTAGCAATAAATTAGATTTAAAAAACCAAAACGTCTACGTATACTAACTCACATTAATATATTCACTAATTATTTGTTTATTATTTTATTTCATTAATTTTTCCCTTGAAATAATTTGATTATTTACTTAACTATTTCATTAATATTATAAATTATTTTTTATTATCTATAACAATATATAAAGATGATTCTTTCTTTTGTGTCCACATTTCATAATACCAATTATACTCTTTAGAATATAATTATTTATTAAATTTTTTAAAATTAATGGTTATTTTTACCTGTTTTCTATAAAACTGTTTATCTTTTATTCTTTTTTTTATTCATCAACAATTAATTTTTCTATTCATTTTACTTTATTTTTAACATTTGATTTCATTTTTAATAAATATAAATTTATTTTATATATTAACTTAATAACATTACACCATTATCATCTGTTAAGATATTATCATACACACCTGTGTGTACGCTAGTTAATCAATAAAAGATAAACAAATGTAATATTTTTGTTGATTTTTTATAAAAACAACAACTTAAAATCATGTTTAACACGATTTTTTTTTTTGGCGATTAATAACGTACATTTTCTATATTTTTAATACAAAATAAATAATCAATTCCAATAATTGAAAAAAATATATTGCAAGGACGTACTCGAAGGTTGTCATGCACCCCAGAAGAAAATATGCCCTTTGGGCGCATTTAAGGACCGTGATATGTGATTTATGCAGCTATAATTTTTAAATAAAATTTCATCCACAAAAAGTACACTATTTCATTATATAATTTTAACGAGATAAGTTGCGAAATATATTACAAATAAAAAAGGAAAATATGACGCAATAAAAACAAAATTTCCGATACATCCAATAATCCTCACGTTACTATTCATTTATATATTAGCATTTTTAGGTATTTAAAAAAAATTACGATCCAACTATAATATCTCAGATAATTTAATTTTAATAAAATTTTAAGTCAAAATATATTAAAAATATTATATAAAATAATATAACTATTTTATAATTACGTTTAGGTTTAATGAAAGTTATATGTTTAATTAGTTGGATGGTACTTATTTTCGTTTATATGTGTCAGTTTGGTACACGTTTGTAAAAATGTGTTAATCTAGTTACAATTTTTGAAAAGGTATCTTAAGCATGTTCATTTTATACAAAAATTACTAAAATCGTTAACTTAATTCGTGACATTTATCACTAAATTTTAACATAAATATCAATATTTAATTTTGTAAGTCATTTTAAACAGTATTAATAATTTTTTATTAAAAAAAATTTAACTAATACATCTTTTCAAATATTAACATTTTTTGAAAAACAAGTACCTAATATATCTAAATAAATAAAAGTGATATCATCTGATTAAACTAAAATTCGACAATTAAATCAAAGATATAATAAAGTATTTGTTTTGAATTAAATTTAAGCGATTTTGGTGGGAGACCACGTTTGGAGAACATTGGGTAGCGTGTGTTGTTAGGAATGGTCCATGTCACTATCTCACATATTGCTAAGGCTAAACTTAAAAGAAAAGGCCGAAAAAAAGATAAGGAAGCACCAGTTCACCAGGTTCTCAAATATTTTAATTATTTTTTTTCTCAACTTAATCCATCTCTTATCTATCTATCGCTTTTTATGCTCACCATAAAATATTACACATTCTATACTAATCCATTAATAATAATACCTGTGGTCCACAGTTCACACATCCCATAAAATATCGCCGAGTTATTCGCCAGATTCTCGTCTACTTTTATCAGATTTTATTTCAAGCAAAAAGTGAAATTAAAATGGACATAAAATATAATTAAAGTCACCCGTTAATATAATCCATTTTTCATCGTTATCATCCTACACTTCATACTTTAATACTATTACGAACATGATATATGCAGACAATTCATATTCAATTTTCAACAGAAAATGAAAAAGAATGACACATTATGATGATTAAGCAATAACTATTGAATTTTTAATTTACATAAAACAATATGTCAAAATGGGATATATAAATTAATACTATTTATGAGTTAGTATCTTATATGTTTTTTTTTTTGTTTAAAACGTTTTTTCTTGGATAAACATTTATTAAGCCTGCATTCGATTGTAAAAATTCGTTTTCAATATTTTTATAATTGTTTTTTAAAAAAATTAAATAATTGGTTATAAATGGGAAAAAACTATGGAATTTATTTACGCAATGAAGTAAATGTATATTTATAAAAAAAAATTATCCACAAGCATAATGATTTACTATTAATATGAATATTTTATTTTATATTAGATTAATTCTTTCATGGAATTAAACGTTATTCTCTTATAGAAACATATATACATATAATCCCTCCTAACTATTCACAAAATAGAATTTATGGAAATAAAAGAAGGATTGTTTTGAAAGTGTCTTTCAATTCTAAACTGCACTCTCCCATTCGAGTCCAGATTCTATATTATTATTTTTTAAAATATTAAAAATACATATTTTAAATATTATTTTAATATATTTTAAAATGTTAAAATTAATATATTATAAAAATATAATAGAATGGCACAGAAAAACCAAATCCAAATTATTTTTACCTCTTTGAGATTTCTGAATATATGGAATTGGAGGAATTTAGATTCTTTATCGGACTAAAAAATTATTTTTTCCCGTGTTTGAATTATCATTAATTTTATAACACCAATTTATTTTTCAACTTCATTAAAGAAGAAAAATATTATTTCGAATCTAAAGATAAATTAATATATATATATATATATATATATAATTTATAACAAGAAATTTATTTTCTCAAGCTTTTATTATAGAAGTATTTGTACTCTATGCATAACTTTTCTTTGTTCAATGATATCTGAATAATTTTGGAGGATAAGAAATTGAAAATATCAATATCATGTCTATTAATATAAGAACCTCCTATTTTCCAAATAAAAAAATTAATATGAAATTTTTTTTCTAATGTAATACTTTACGAGAAGCATAATAATTGAAATAGGCTATCTTTGCTTTTTTTTTTTTTATCTATTGGATGTTAATT
>Ga0209589_1004729_pt1 | contig 23375 bp, 10 predicted proteins | sample CowpeawhiteBW_FD_187525 | JGI IMG/M metagenome (GOLD analysis project Ga0209589, IMG submission 187525) | Root nodule microbial communities of legume samples collected from California USA - Cow pea white BW (SPAdes) (version 2) | ecosystem: Host-associated > Plants > Roots > Nodule | place: USA...
ATTTCAATCATATGAAAGATAAGAATTCTACAAAAGTATAGAATACGATCATTTACTATACCTCTTAGCCAAAGAAATACCAAACTACAACTAAAGAAAACAAAGTGTTTCAGTTCATTTTTGAAAAACACATGTACATGGATGAATGAAACTCATGGAGAATAATGATACATAATATGTCAACAGGAAATATACGGATCTTGACAATGAGTTGACTAAAGTAAGTTTCAACATAACAAATAGACTGAAAAGTCATAATAAAGATACTAGTTTTCAAGTTTGAACTGAGTAAATTATGTTGCATCGAAACTTGTACCTGGTTATCTTTTCTTCCCTTTTTCTATGTAATTCAAAGCTTCAGACAAGGTAAACTCCACATGGAATCCATATCCTACATCCACAAATTTGCGTTGCGTATCTGGCCTGTAAAGTGTAAATAAAATACATGAAATATAAGAGATGTGCATTTCAATGGACTTAAGACAAAAACAAATATGCACAAATTATAATGCACAAATAAAATGAACTAGTTGTACTATTGGGTGAGGGGTTTCCTTGAGTTTAAATCTTTGTCCATTGATTGTACCCAAGAGAAGGAGGGGAGTGGCAGTAGAACGGTGTCTGCATCCACGTTGGCCATATAGCACAAATCCTAATGGTTGATAAGATGATGATGATGATGACTGATGTTGATGATGATAATATATCAAAAATGTCTATGACCACTGACTACAAAGATAAGATATGCAATTGAAAAACATGTTTGATCATGATTCATATGGACTGGTGATAAAATATAAGTGCCCCATAACAAAATTTAAAAATAAATTGAGAAAAAAATAACATTATTAGTAGCCAATGCTAAAACTAAAATTGTAATGACTTACACTTCTTCCTGCAGGTATACTTCAGACCCAATATTGGCCAAAGTTCTTAGACTGGTTACACTATTCTTCTCTAGGTTTTCAATGTTTCTTCGCATATCAGCACTACTAAACAAGTCAAGTGATATAACAACGTAAAAATTTGTTTTGACCTCTAGGTGTTAGTCATTAGATGCAGATTAATCACCAATTTAGTTCAGCCTATAACTAAGATTTACATGATTTGAACTTTCAATACTACTACAGACTTTATGAGAAATAAATGATACATAAAGTTGTTGTGTTGATATTTCAGTCTTACAAGGTTATTAACTGATCCCAGTTGCATGCATAGAACCTAAAAAGGATACAAAATTTTTTGTTGTTCAAAAACCTTGTCCTTGAAATAAAGACATTAGAAAATGAGTAAATACCATTAGCACAATTTGAGTCATGCACATATAAAACTACTTTAAATCCATTTTCAAAGACTTAAATTTTAGACCTAAAAAAACCTAAAAACACACATAAATTACTTATTATACAGAATGAATTAATTATATAGCTTATGTACAAATAAATTTCACATTAAAAGGATTTAGGTTATTGATAAAAAAACACATTTGGTAAGACAAACATTTCATACACATTGTTTCAAAATAATAAATAGAATGCAAAGGAGAGTAAAGGAATGGCCAACAACAAATTGTAAGCTATATTAGTAAAATGCACACACAATATCACATATGTTCATGCTTAAATTCCCAACACCAATCAACAAATAACAGATAAACATATCCTAACTTGTGGTTCATTTGAGCATTTTATCAAGTATGGAAGACAAGGAACAAATCTATTGAAATAATGTTTACAACAAACACTTTGCATTATTTTCATAAAAAACCATTTTAAAAAAAATAAAAAATAGATAACTGATCATTGAAGATACTACAAAGAGAGAGAGAGAGAGAGAGAGATAGTTTCATATGGTCATAAACCTTACTAAAGAGAAAGAAAAGAGCAGTAATTGCTTTGTGGAACAAAGTTTGCAAGACAAGTGTCTCCGAAGGTATGATTTTTTTATTCAGTTTGAAAGATCAAAAAATTGAGAATTGTCCCTTGACCAAAATATTTTCATTTAAATCGCCTTAAAGGTAATACAGTTACTATCATGAACCAACTATTCGAAAAGCTTAAGTTGCTAATCTGAAGACACACTAATGATTTTTCTTAATGTTTAGTCAAACTTTTCCTTGTGGCTTTCTTAAGCAACATTAACACAAATACCTTACACCCTTAAAGATATAAGATGAACTAACATCATTAGTAATGGATTTTGCAACACAATTATCGACATAATAAACAAATATTAGAAATTGTAGTTGAAATTCATACTGGAAATCAAATAAGAAACAATGAACATTATAAATTAAATAATTGTATATTGAATAATTTGTCTTGAAATTTTGAAGTATTTGCAAAAAAAGTAACATAATTAGTTTATTGAGAACCTAATTGCAATTATCAGAAATTGACAAGGGACTAAATTGCAATCATGAAAAATATTCAAGGACTAAGTTGCAACTACTAAAATATAATTAAGGACCAATTTGCAATCATTATAATGTATATATAGGGGTCAATTTGTAGTTTTACGGAATTTTAGGTGTTATAACAAACTTTTGTAATGTTGTTATCTTTGGTTACATTTTAAAAGGCCATGTAGGTGGCTGGATTTACAACTTTGCATTTTGAAATATTTATTGATCAACACATATTCAAAACTTTCCTCCAAGTGCAGTCAAGTTAGTTTGTGATTAATGAAATCATGTATCTTTATATCTAATACAAATGGAATTTCAAAAAGTTGATCCAATACGTGAGACTAGTTAAGGCATCTTCTATGTTTCTATAAGTGAGTTTGTGACATGTTTTTCAACTTATATTGGTGTTTATTCAACTTTGAAGATGAGTTACAGGTTGTTGTTGTCGTTGAACATGTTTTTAAGTTAGTTGGTCTACACTTTAGTTTTGATGTAATTTTAAACTCATGTTGAATGTGTTTCATAATGATAATATTGTTCATTTTCATTGTTATTGTACTTATAACATGTTACAAGAAAAGAGGTTAATGAAATATGCATCTCATTAGTTGAAGGTGCATAAGAATAATTACCTGACGCATGACATTGAGTTGGCTGCGGTAGTGTTGAGGCAGCAATACAACCCAAAGGCACACCATTGTCTATGTAAAGAAAATTCAACTATCATTATATTACTAATATCTCATTCTACTTTATTATTTTGATAGTAACACCAAAGAAATATTCTTTCTTGTTGTCCTTGTGGATGATTCAACTAATTACCAATGTCATACATCAAATTGCTTTTTGTGAATAATGATACCAGTTAAAACCAACATAGAATTTAGTTCTTTGAAAAGTTTGCTAATGGTACCATAACACTTTGCCCTACATAATACATTGAAGTTTTTTGCATTGACGGTTATGGAATATATCAGAAAATAAAAATAACTATGGAACCAGATCAGGGAAAAAGAGGGAAGCAAAGGATGTGCATTTCTAAGCTACAATCTAAGTGTTTCTAAGCTACAGTGTAAGTGTAAGTGAGACATGAAAATATTGTTAAGATGAAAGAATTCTAGACCATCAATTTAACCCCTTGGTAATCGATGTTGACATCCCTAAGCTTCTTGTAGATGATGTCTTATTGGTTCTAGATATTACACAATCCAACAACCCGATTATCCAAAAATGAAATTTTGAATTGCATAACTATTTCCAACCATCTTCTTATACATAAGCATTAAGCATTTCATATCCAGAAAGAAAGGAAAGATTCGTGCTTTACATTCATAGATAAGTGGATGATTAATAAATAAACACAAAGCATAAAACATTCAACAAAATACTAAACACACATTACCCTAAAACCTTAGAACGTAGAGCTGGTAAATACCTGACGTCCCACGCACCCCCTTTGTCCCCAATCTAGATAAAGTTTGCTCTTGCACGCCGTTCTGCTTTGAAGACGGTGACAAAACACTTTAAACAACCAAAATGTGCTTGGGAACTATGAGTAGAATGGACAACGATGGTGGCTTTTGACGAATATCTCTGAGCGACGGCTGGTTGAGGATGAATGGCTATGAGGGTGAGCACGTCTTGGTGTGAGATGGTAGGCGTTCTTGATTTTAGGGTTCTCAATTTTGGGTTATCAATTTTCCTGCAAAAAGAAGATGGTGACGAAATACTTTAAACAACCAAAATGTGCTTGCGAACTGCGAGTGGAGTGGACAACGATGGTTTTTGGGCTCTCAATCTTGGGTTATCAATTTTGCTGCGAAAAAACGATTTTAGGATTTCTTGGTTTTGAATGTTTTGGTATCAGAGTTAAGGGTGTAATATTTAAGATGGGTTAGTGTAAGTTTAATCTTCATGTCTAAAGATTATCACATATAAGTTTAAATTTTCATTAGGATTTTCAAAAGATCATCACAACTTATTTTTACAAATAATTTTGTTATTTAAAAAAAACAGATAACTTTTATATTTGTAATAAAAGAGATATTGAAAAATAAAATAATAAATATATTGTATATAAAAATTTGTAGATTCAAACAACATTAACACAAACATCATACACTCTTAAAGATATAAGATGAACTAACATCGACAAAATCCAAAAATATTAGAAATTTTAGTTTAAATTCATACTAGAAATCAAATAAGGAACAATGGTCATTATAAATTTAAGAATTGTATATTGAATAATTTGTATTGAAATTTTGAAGTATTTTGCAAAAAGAAAAGTAATACAATTAGTTTATTAGATACGTAATTGCAAATATCATAAATGTGTAAAGGACTAAATTGCAATCATGAAAAATATTCAAGGACTAAGTTACAAAGATTAAAAAATAATTAAGAATCAATTTGCAATCATTAGAAAATATATAGGGGTCAATTTGTAGTTTTATGAAATTTTAGGGGTTATAAAATATTTTTGTAATGTTGTTATCTTTGGTTACATTTTAAAAGGTTGTATTTGTAGGGAAGATAATGTCTATGTTGATTTATTAGTCAACTATGAGGTGACTTATAAACAAAACTTTATTTCGTAGAATAATTTGTCAAATTTCATTAGATATGGATTTGTTTTAGAAATGGGTTTGATTTAGTTGTTGTTAGATTTGCAAAGTTGTTCTCGATTACGTGAGTCGTAGTCTAGTCCCTCATGCTTGTATTTATTTTTTCTTTGCTCGATGTTAATATATTGCAAAGTGATGTGTGAATTAAAAGGTGTCAACTTACTTGATATGTCTTTGTCTTATAATGATGCTTAACATGTCATAACTTCTAATAAAATAAAATACATTAGTTATGAAACACGTGAACTTGTTACTCCATCTAATTATACTTAAAAGCTCTAAATGAATTCAACCAATTGAATGCCTTGGCCTTATTGTAATATAGTTTAAGTTAGAAGAATTTGTAAGTATAATACATTAGCACCCATAAAATAAATAATGTTTCTCTCTTTTTATATGTTGTTATATTTGTTAAAGGACACTCTTCATTAAATTAGTAAAAGACTTTTTATAGAATTTACCTTAATAACTAAAAAATTGGACTTTATACTATACTTAATATATGTATGTTCCGAGTATGTTGCAATCAAATGAAAAGAAGTATGTTGCATTCAGTAGTTGAAAAATATGATAGTGAAAAGAAATTTTATGAACTGGAAAGTTAGCTAATAAAACTTCTAAAGATAGTTGTAGACTATAGATACATTGTAGTAATTCAGACTCAACATGTTTCATGAAGAAGAGAGAAAAGAAGAATGAAATAACTAGTATTATTGATGAGCAACCCCTATCATATTTTAGATTACACTTCTTTGTAAACTGTAGTTGTTTAGTTAGAAGTGGTTATATTCAAATGACATCCAATCTTAGAGAGATACGACTATGTTTCAAATAATACCTCATCTTAGCCAGGAGTGACATTGTTCCAAAGAACACTTGATTTTAGGCAAGGGTGTCAACACTCCAAAAAATACTTGATCTTAGTGTTAAGACTTTGGCAAGTGTACCAAGTCGCGCAAGTAATAACCGGTAAGACCGGGATATTGTTTTCCAAGAGACTCGTGTATACTAATTAATTGCGTAATTAGTGACTAATTTAAACTAATGAATAAATCCATATTTTGAGTTTCAATGTATGAAATTAAATTTTAAATAATTAAAATTGAACTTTGGAAGTTAAAGGCACTTAGTGAATGGAAAAGATTAGAAATGAAATGACTTGATATTGCCGGGATTAGAATTCACCAACTATGCTCTCATGCAACTACAATTTAACATCATCTTCATTAATATGCTAATGTCAACCCACAATTTTTCTCAAACCCTAATTCCTTAATGGATTGAGCCTAAATTTCCTTATTAAAAGTCAATTCCTTGAACTCTTAATAAGCTAATTTGCTTTATGCACTAAGGTTTAAGACAACCAATGGGTCAAGCCCCATTCCTAGGTACAAGCTCCATTGAGTTTTCTTATTCCAAATCTAGGTTTCAAAAGATATTTCCACACCCAATGAACCAAAATTCATGCAATGGATGGCTAAATCAATGCAAGCATTAAGTGAAGAAACAAGAAGACTAGAAATTAATGAAAGAGTCATATATATAATCAAAACATTTGCATTTACACAAGAGTTTCGTGGCTACATCTAACCCCAACAAAAATGGGTTTAGCTCTCCATTGTCATGGAGAGCTCAAGCATGCAAATGAAAGAGATGGAAGAGAAATAGATACAAAGAGGAAGATGGAGTTGTTCCCACAAGCCCTAGCACTCCTCCAAGCTCTCCAAATGTGTTCTTCGTGCCTCCAAAATGCCAAAGATGAGTTTCCCCTCGCGAAAACAGAAGAAAAAGAGCCAACTTGCCACATCAGCGAAAACTGGCGCCTGGCGGAAGCTTCTCACCGCCAGGCGCTAGCGAGAAAACAGTGGCCAACCTCTGCATCTACCGCCCGATAGTGTACGGGTGCCGCCAGGCGGTGAGCCACTCTGTCGCCTGGCGTCGTCATTCTACCGCCAGGCGCTGGCATTGTGTCGCCTGACACTTCCTGTTGACATTTTCCTTCTTCTCCTTGCTATTCCAGGTCACTCATTAATTTAGATTGTTGGAACAAAGCTTTCCATCTACAAAAAGGACACAAAAGTGGGGATTAGTGGTATATTTAGATCAATGTAACCCAAAATGTATTTGTTTACAAAAGTAAAGTAAAATTGAGGATTAAATAGGTTAAAAGTTTTGGAAGAGATGATTTTGCTATGAAAATGTAGCTTGGATAATGGTAAAAATTAACATTATCACTTAGTAAATAGTGGTTGTGTTCCAAATAATATCCAAACTGATCCAAGAATAAATTGTGGTCTAAATAATACCAAGTATTTAGCTAGGAGCTGTTAGGGTGTAAAGAATAATAGTCGCCTTGTATCTTGTAGCAGTAATCTACATAGTAAAAATTTGATTGTGTTAATCAATAGTTGAATGTAGTTTGTGATGAACCATTATAAAAACATATAGTTTAAATGTTTTTCTATACTTCTATATCTTTCATATTGTATGTAATTCATGTGTAACCAACAAAAAAGGAGTTTTTTTTTTCAAAAATAAGATCTATGAAAATGTTATGGCAATGTGTTTAGGGTTGGCAAAATGGATTGAGTAGGCCAGGATTTTTAACCTTTAGCCCGTCTTAACCCAACCTATTTGGCTCGTTAACCCGTTGGGTTACAAGACAAGCTGGTTATCGGTTGGCCCATGGCCCGTCAACATCAAGTAAAACGGGTTGGCTCGTGACCTGTATCAATATTTTTTAGCTTTTGTCTTTTTCAACTTTATTAATAGTTAACATGAATAATGAAACCAAATGTCTTAAGAATGATTTTCGTCGATGAATATGTGATTTTTATCTTCATATATGTACTCTTCTTTACCTTTTATCTTTTAATCAATAGTTTAGTAGGAACTAAAAGACAATCAAGTTAGATAAAACAAAATTTTTTCTTAAAAAATGAATCAAGTTAGATAAAACAAATTTTTTTCTTAAAAAATGAAAGAAGCACAAGCTTATCGACTATTGTTTTAGTGAATATTATCATAAATATGATAATGAATTTCTTTGTAATTTTTTTTGAATTTTTTCAATAAAATAATCACTTCTTAGAAGTTTTCTTTTAATTTTTATAAGAAGATAATAAGTAAATGTTGTAAAAAGAGGAAATGAAATAACTTTTAATTAAAAAAGTATTATTTTTAGCTAAATATATTTGCATGTCATCTCGTTTCGTATTCCGTTTTTTTTAGAACATTAATTATTCTAGCAAATAATTCAGGGCCAATGACAATGTATTTTATGTTAATTATAATTATGTTTTGTGGTTCTTTTTCTCTTTTCCATTTTCAAACTCAATCTTCTTATACTTAACATTCTAGAAGCCCTTTTTACCAACTAATCTCATTAGTCTAAGAAAACAATTCACAATAAATAAATAAATAAATAAAATATCCTTTCACGTAACATTTTGTTTTGGGTTGATCTTCGATTTGGGTGTTAAATCGGAACCAAAAATACAACTTTAGTCCAAAAACGAAACTAAAGAAACGTGAACTTTTTGTAATCTTAAAATATTAATTTTCAAATTTTAAATGATGAAAGTCAAATTGTTTTGTAGTTTTAGAATTGAAATTTAAAAACAATAAAACGAAGGTTGTGTGTAAGAATATTAATAAAATAAGACATTTCAAAAAGTTGAGGTGTGAAATCAAACAAGAGATTCATAAAGCTATTCACACTTGCAACCTAATTTCTAATGTATGTTTATATAAATTGTTTTTTATTTTTAATTAAGCCACCAAAATTATAAAAAAAAAAATCATACATTTAAAAAGTGAATTTCACAAAATGTCAGAAATTATGAAAATGACAATTTTGCAAAAACCATTTAAACAAACAGTCAATGAGTGAAAATTGGAAGCCATTGGTCGACCGCTCTACCATAATTATAATAACAACCTTTCAACCCAAAATAAAATATGAATTCGCAAATGTATAATCAATTAATCATATAACGTTTCCAACTTGGAATTAAAAACCTGTCCATCACTGTCATACATGATTAGTTTATGTTCAACAAAATTTTGACCTTCAACAATTTATTTTATCATTTATTTTAAAGTTTTTCAATTTAGTTAATTTTCAATATTTTCTAGCATCATTTTATTTCAATTTCCATGTATTTATGATCAATTAAATTACAATTGAGTTAAAAATTGAAAAAAAAGGAAAATTTCATGTAAAATTCATGAAAAAAAATAAAATGGTAAAATATATTATTAAATTAATTTTTCATAAACTGATATTAAGATAGTGGGTTTAAGAATAACCTTTCAAAAATTATATACATGAAATAAGATTTGTTTCTAAAATTGGTTTTTATTTTTAACTAATTAGATATTCAACACGATGATAATGAGGATGAAAACGAAAGAGATCTGATATCAAATGACATGTAAGTCTTTCAAACATATTTATAAATTAGTTTTACCTTAAATCTATATAAAATATTCATCACACTCTTATATTTTTATATTAAAGATATCAAATATGGAAATCGAGAAATATTTGATAACCAATAATATAATAATTTTAAAAATAAAATAAAATGAATTCTTAATAACTTATGATATCATATCAAGAAAATAAATTTATATGTAACTTAATTTTACAAAACTAAACTGAGATTTGACTGAACTTTACGTAAATTATCTTATATTTAACATGTGAGATGTCCAAACTTCATATGGTAGTATTAATTAATTAAAACATTACCTGTAATCTAAATTTTTCTAAATTTTTGTGTAATTAATTTTTTTACAATGTTACGTTGAAAGTTATAATTTAAATTTTTGTATAATTTAATGTTTTTATAATGCTATGTTGAGAGTGACATTTGCAATATGGTTAATTAGTTGCTAATAATTGAGTACCGACTCGACTTTTCTTTCTAAAAATTATCTTTAAATGAATAATTCTCTTGTATTCATTTCTCAAATGTATTTTTAATTTGCTTCAAATAATACACGTGCATCTTTTGTTAGATTTATTCTTTTTCCTTGTTCATATAAGAGTCTAGTTTTTTGTGCTAAGGTAAAGAATCTTCACGAAACTCTATTTATTTTTGGTGGAGTTAAGGTAAATAAACTATCGGTGGAAGTAGTTGCACAATGATGGAAGAGGATGTTCCTAATTTGGTAGTTGGCATAACCGGTTCATGTTCCAAAGTTCTTCTCACACACGTATTATTTTGACGCGTGTTCTCCACTCTTCTGTGAACACGACGAGATTTAAGTAATCTTTGTTCTCTTCCCACAATTTTTCTGTTCTTCTCACTCTGTACTTCTAGTCAACGCAGCAAAACTTGCCACATAGTACCAGTTATTCGTTCCAACTCTCCAATATAGCCATTTGGGTATGCTCAAATTTTGGTGTTCGGAGACTGCACCAATCATACTGTGATAAAGTCTCATACTTTGGGAGTTTCTGAATCTGGGTTTTTCATTTCAGGCTTCTCAACATCTATTTCAAGAGTATGAGCAGTTTCTTTACTTTGATTTCATTTTCCTCTTTTGTGCAATCAGTTACGAGTTTGTACAACATTGTTTCTGTTATCAATCGGTTGCTGGATTATTTAATGCAGGAAATTATCATTGCAATTTTGTTTACAATCAAATAATCCAGTGAAATTGTTTCTTCCTATAGTTTATTGCATAACCCTGTTAACTTTGACTGATGTAAAAACGCCCATATGATGTGAAAATTTTCATTGTTTTACCACGTTGACTAAGATAACGTTGTAAACTAGTGGGATAATCAACTTGGCTTAACCGAAACCAAGCCAAAAGGGTATTTTAACCTTAAGTAATTTAGTTACAAAGTATGCTTCAAATCTGAAAAAGATTTGATTATTTGTTTCCATTGTTTGTGTTTCTTGCAGTAGCGTATTCACCATTTGCTTGATTTCTGAGATTTCCTTGAAAACATGATCGTGTCTGCACTGTTGACATCTGTTGGCATCAATACCGCTTTGTGTGTGCTGTTCTTCACACTGTATTCTATATTGAGGAAACAACCGAGCAATTATGAAGTTTATGGGCCACGCATGCTGGCTGAAGGAATGTCTAAGAGAAGGAGTCGTTTCAACTTAGAAAGATTGATTCCTTCTGCAGGTTGGGTTGCAAAAGCATGGAGGCTTTCTGAGGAGGAACTGTTGCAATTATCAGGGTTAGATGGTGTTGTGTTTATGCGCATGATAACCTTCAGGTATATCATTTCCTTCATCAATAGTAAATTTGTGTCACCCCCTTCCACATTCAACCCTTCCAAAGCAAGACAATAGAAGCATCTGCATAAAACCTGTTACTTAAATTGTAAACTGAGTTCTCATGTTTCTGTTGTGCAGTTTGAAAATGTTTACCTTTGCTGGGATGATTGGGATGCTTGTGATTCTTCCAGTTAATTGTTGGGGGAATCAGCTAAAAGATATTGATATTGTGGACTTTGTCAACAACTCCTTGGATGTGTTCACCATATCAAATGTAAACAGTGGCTCTCATTGGTGAATACTAACTCAAGAATTTTTTTTCCAATTGAGAATGTTTTTTTTTTCCAGCATTGTTCTATTGTTACGGATTCATTATGGACTGAACTGTATGAGATTGTTATTCTTTATGATTTTGTTTCAGGTTGTGGGTTCACTTCATTGCTGTATATATTGTCAGTGGCTTCATTTGCATGCTACTCTTTTTTGTAAGAACACAAACTCTTAGCTTTTGGAAATATTTTGTCTAACTGCTTCAGCAATCTGAATAGTTGTATGCATTGTGCTTCATACTTAATGCAAGTCTTTTTCTTTCTCTTTAATTTTCTTCACTAATTGAAGTGTACAAGTAGATATAATATAACTCACCTTACAAGAGTCAACAATTTAATTACTTACTCATTTCTCTGTTTTATTTTGTTGTCAGGAATATAAATACATATCGTCTAAAAGAATTTCTTACTTTTATTCTTCGGAACCTCAGCCTCATCACTTCACCATTTTAGTTCACAGCATTCCCACTTCCTCTTCTAGCAGCATCAGTCACAGTGTTGAGAGATTCTTTAGCGAGCTTTATCCTTCTACATATCTGTCGCATGTGGTTGTTCGTCGAACGGGTAAAATCCATAACCTCGTGGTAAGAATCATGTTTGAATTTCAGTTTCCTTTCTTCTTAATGGATTTTCACCTTTATATTTTATTATTGTTGGAAACTTCTTTTTTAGTCTTTTAAAGGTGTGCATAATTTTGGTATTTTATTTATTTGTGTTTCAGTTTTGAGATATATGTAATGTAACTGATATCTGTATCTTTCCGCTGCTTTAATGTAGAGTGAGGCCAAAAAATTGTATAAAAGAGTTACTCAATTACGATCAGATCCCACTCGGCAGAAGCGTATGAATCGTGGTATTTCTGGAATTTTTAGGCAGAAAACCAATGTTATAGAGGAATATCAAAAGAAATTAGAGGACATTGAGGAGAGTGTGAGATTCAAGCAGTCAGAGGCTTCATTGGCAGGAGAAGTATGTGGTAATCTTTCAATCTTTTTCCAAAAGAAACAATTTAAAAGGAATTTGGATTCTCTGTTAGTTTTTGGTATTGTTATTAAGCCTTTAAAATACACTTGTTAGAATGAAGTTGGAACAAGATAGCCGTAATGGAAGGTGAGGCTGGATCACCATTTTTTTAGGGAAAGCTAATGCTTATAGGATAGTTTGGCACTGCTTAACACCCATAAAGAAGCAAATTATGTTTGAATAAAGGAGATGGAAGTCTTCTTGTTTCTAGTGGGTGAAGCAAGGCTAAACTCATGAGCTTATTATCTTACATTGGAACAAGTTTATAGAAGCTTCTTTTTTTTCCATCTCATCCATGTCGCCCGTGTGGCACTAGAGGATCAGTACTAAAAACTCAGCAGAGAATCTGGACTCAATTAAGTTTAACCATTTACATTTTTTCTTGTATAAAAGTTCATGCTACATTTACTAATCTATGTTGTTGTTGAATATTGAAGGAGGCTCGAGCTGCCTTTGTGTTCTTCAGGTCTCGTTTGGGTGCTGCAACTGCTTTTCATATAAAGCAATCTGTGAATCCCACCCAGTGGATTACAGAGTTTGCTCCAGAACCTCGTGATGTTTATTGGCCTTTCTTCTCTGAATCGTTCATGCGTAGATGGATTTCTAAGTTGGTGGTTGTAGTTGTGTGTACTCTTTTCACCATTTCATTCCTTATACCTGTAGTATTCGTACAGGGGCTTACCAACCTTAATCAATTGGAAATTTTGTTTCCCTTCCTGACAAGTCTTCTCTCCATGTAAGTTACTTTGCTTTATCAACACTGATACACAAAACTGAACTAACTTTGGTTTAATAACATCTTAATGCAAAGTTACTGAACCTTTTGTGAATCTGCTTTCAGAAAATTTTTCAGTCAAATAGTGACAGGATACCTCCCCAGTCTTATTCTTCAGTTGTTTCTGAAAGTGGTGCCTCCAGCCATGAGATTCCTTTCCTCCATTCAAGGATACATCTCGCACAGTGATATAGAAATGAGTGCATCTAGAAAAGTTCTGTGGTTCACAGTATGGAATGTTTTTTTTGCATCTGTGTTTTCTGGCTCAATCCTGTCCATGCTGAAAGCCGTCCTTGATCCTAAGAACATTCCTGCGAAGCTGGCAGTTGCAGTTCCAGCACAGGTTAGTTAATTTTTCTCTTCAAAACTGATTTAGAACAAAATTGTGTTGAAAATCCATATAAACTAGAGATAAAACCAATTTACAATATAGAAGCGAGTACAAACCTCACCTTACAAGCCGGTTTTGTAAGATTGAGTTAGACTTAAAGTTCACTTCTTTATATGGTATTATAGTCATGAGTTAAAGTCTATCCTACTGAAATTTGATATTTGTTGGATTTATTGTTCTACCCATTATCAGGTTATATAAGTGCAAACCTCACTTTAAAGATATAGTATCAACAAAATATTTATACTATCCATCACTTTGATCTAAGCAACAAAGTTACAATAATATAACAAAGTTATTTCTATCTTTCTGATGTTGATTTTGGTTTGAGTGCAGGCATCATTTTTTATTACCTATGTTGTCACCCAAGGATGGACAAGTGTGTGTTCAGAACTGTTCCGTGTAATTCCTTTTCTTTTCTGTTGGATAACAAGGCTCTTCACAAGTCCAGACGATGATGAATTTGAAGTTCCATCTATTCCATACCACAAGGATATTCCGAGGGTCCTTTTTTTTGGACTTCTTGGTATTACATATTTTTTCCTTGCTCCATTAATTTTGCCATTCCTCTTGGCCTACTTTTGTCTTGCATACATCATATATCGAAACCAGGTTAGCATTTCTTTGGATTTTTTTTTTCTTCTATCTGTTAGAAGATTATTATGTTAAGAAACATTTCTAATTTTCCATAATTATGTTCTATTGTGGTACTGATTCTGTATAAAGTAAATAAATTTAGCACCAAGTAAAATGATAACGTTAATCATACTTTCAAGTGCAAAAGGATCTTAGATGAGGAGGCTTCTTTGAGATCATTGATTTCTGTCTACTCATGAAAGTAAATCTGCTGTTGGTTAATTTTGTCCATGAAAATGCAAGACACTGAGAAAACATTTTTGATATAGTTCACACTGATGATCTGCCAATGTATAATCATGAAAAAAACTTATTCTGTTTTTTACTATTATGTTAATTTTATCCATGAAATTGTGAGAAACTTAGCAAACATTTCTGATATAACTCACTCTGATGATCTGCCAATTTATTATGCAGTTCATAAATGTATATGCACCAAAGTACGATACAGCTGGGAAATTTTGGCCTGTTATACACAATTCAATGATATTTTCTCTGGTACTCATGCAAATTATTGCTGTGGGAATCTTTGCATTGAAAAAGCTTTCTATGGCCTCAACTCTGGCAATGCCTCTACCAGTCCTCACACTTCTCTTTAATGAGTACTGCCGAAAACGATTCCTTCCCATATTTGTTGCATATTCTGCGGAGGTACATTTCCAATCCATATAACCTGAATGTGTTGGAAGTCTAACATAAATTAAAAGTAAGATTAATTTAGAATATATAAGTGAGTGCAAACTTCGTCTATAAGCTGGTATTGTAGGATTGAGTTAGGCTTAAAGTTCACTTCTTTACAAAATGGTCAAATACTTTTTACTATCCAACCAACCCTGAACATTTCTGAAACAATAGAGGGTTATTGCATGGTTCATCCATTGTCATTTTGATTCTGATTTTGGTTTATGTTTGCAGAGTTTGATAAAGAAGGATAGGCAAGACCAAAATGATGCTACAATGACACAGTTTTATGAGAATTTGGTGAATGCTTACAGAGACCCTGCATTGCTTCCACTCCAATACTTACCAAACTATGATAATCTTCGAACTCCCCTTATACCTCAGGCTTAATGCTAAGGCACAAGGGTTCAATTTTAGAACTGTTGTGGTGGTTCTCTTCCATATATGATGAGAAATATTCCATTTCATAAGCAAAAGGTGGCTATATATATATATATATTCCTATTTGTGAAAATAGAGAATTCTTGAATTCCATAGGAGTGGTCAATTTTTACCACTGTCATAGATGAAGAACCTAAAAATTACAGATACAATTGTTTGTATATATTTGTTGTAAACATAATAATATGTCACAGCCAAAGAGGATGCTTATTGCTTAATTGCCATATTTAGAGGAGTAAGTGAAACTAAAGTTGGTGATTATTTGAGCTTAATGATATAAATTGTTTAGTTTTATTAATCAATAACTTTCTATGGTTGTTATCTTAATCTTTTCTATTTGTAGATCGTTTGACTATTCTTGATTGGTGATCCTTTGATGGTTCTATTGTGTCTTATCTTTAGAGGCATTTTCATTTTATATGATTTGATTTTTTATTTCTAAAACAGAGTTGAACAGAAACAAGGTAGAAACATTAGAAAACACAATCGCTGGTAATTTTAATTGATTAAAATAGAGAGAAATTTGAAAATTGACTCAGTGCAGACGTTTTTAATCAATTAAATCGAGATTTGAATTGATTAAAATTATTGAAAATTTCTTTTTAAGTGTTTTTAAAGCAATAGAATTAACTGATTAACATACAAAAATGATGTATCTAAATACGGGAATGAGTTTAAGATTTAATTTGCCTCAAATTACTTCATCGAAATCATTTAAAACACTCCACAAGCATGAATACAAACAAGCCTATTGACTAATCTTACTCGATATAAAACATGAAAACCATGACATGTTTGATTGAGACTAAGTGAATTGCAATGAAACATGATCACAAAGAGAAACTAGTTATATCTACAATCCATAATTAAGAGCTTCAATACTGGAGTTTTACATCTTTTTACATCTTGAAGAAAGGTTGCTAACTTTCATGATGCTTTTCTTAATGAAGGAGATGTTGAACTAATATATGTATCTAGACCAAGCTGAAAATCAACTAGATTTATGTACTCAAAGATCACATGTTGAAATCAAAGACTCTTTCAGATTATGAATTTCCATATGCAATTTTAATCTCATTTTGGTGACCCTACACAAGATGGGATTTGAAAATTTTGATGGATCTCACTCACCGAAGATGATGATGAAGATTATAGAAGACAACTTGTTCTTAGCTATTTTCTTGTAAAAATAGATTTGAAACTTGAATAACATTCATATTGTATTTGGATTGGAGATTTCTACTATTTCAATGAAATAGATTATATTTTAATTGTTTGTTTAGAATTAAAATTCTCTTCACTTTCTACATATTTTTTTTAGATTGAGTAATTAAATTATATTTTATTTTAGTTTTCTTATTTGAATAAAGTAATTAAATTTTTCTTTTAAGATAAAATTTTATTTTAAAATTAAACTTTACAAAAAATTTATTAGTCAAATTAAAATATTCAAATAATATTTTTTTTTCAATATATATCTATACTATATAAAGAGGGTTTTTTCTTGTGTTCACATTATTTTTTTTCAATTTTACTCTTCAAGTGACTATTTTTTTTTTCAAATTTATCCTTTTTTTATTTCACTGTTTTTTTAATTTACCATTTTTAAATTAAATAAATAAAAATAAAAATCCTCCACAAAATAAAAAAAAAACTTATCTATATTAAAATTGTAAAAATTATTTATATTTTTTTATAATTATAATTTATTGTTTTTTGTTATTGTATTATATAGAGAGGATTTTGTTTTGGTATCTCCATTTTTTTTCATTTTACCTGTTAGGTGATCGATTTTTCAAACTTAGCCATTTTTTATTTAATTATTTCTTTAAAGTTAAACATTTCTAAATCATCTACAAAATAAATAAAAATTATCCATAATCAAATTATAAAAAATTATATAAAAAGATAGTGACTAATTGTAAAATTTTAAATTTTTATCTTTTAAATTTCATTGTTATATTTATTTGAAATACTTTCTAAAAAGAATATTAATTTCAATTTTTCTTTAATTTTTTCAACTAAACAACTCATTTTATTTTAATAAATTTTAAATTTATCAAATAAATGAATTATTATTTTAAATTTTCTCGTCCAAATATATATTATGAAAAACTAACTCTTAATTAAAAACTTTTGTAACATGACTCACTGCAACAAAAACTTTTGTGAGAAAAATTGAGTGACAAGTATAAATTTTATCAATATTTGTACATTATTTAGAAAAAAAAATTATGTCATAAATATTATTCAAAAAAGTGATTGTGAGAACTTAGAAAATGGTTTGAGAGCGATGGTGATTTTTATAAAATAATAACACTATATTATTTTAATAATAAATGGTTTAAACTATAAATAGATTTTTAATAGTTGAAATTCATTTTATATCAAATCATTATCTTTCTAGAAATTACTTTTCTAAAATTCTTTGTCTTCTCCATAAGTTTTTTGTCTTCTCACTTATTTGTTTGACAATCAGATACCACTTTTGTGATTAGAACGTCGAGTTCTACAAGGGTAGCAGATTAGAATCTCCAATAGAGTAAGTTGATCTTTTATCCCTTTCTCTAGGTTCAAATATGTTTTTTCCTTGCATGTAAGCTTCCTCTACTTGCATGTACCTTTATAAAAGTTTCTACTTATCAGTGATCATAATGGTATGATCTGATAATTCTTGTGATGTTTCTATGTGCAGATAGAACATCCTGTGGAGTTAAAGGTGCTTTGGTGTTTTAAGAGTTGTTAGAATTGTCTTATAGGTGGGAGAAGCTAATTTTAGCTTTTACTTGTTGCTTTCTTATTCTAATGGTTGACTATAATTTTGGTGTGGTAGAAGCTTGAGCTTTGAATTATCACTTGTTGATGGTCCGTAATGAGTTTGTTGAATATGTACTTGTTAGTGATTTAAGCCTTGATGTGTGAGAAACATGATGTATGAAATCTGGTTGTGGACATGAGTACCTCTGTGAGATTCTTTAGTTGAGTAATATGACCCTACTTGAGTTAAAAACATGAAATTTTAAGTAAATGGGATGTTTATTAAGTGGGCATTAACTTAAAAGGTGTCAAATTATTCAAGTGAAGCTCAAAATGGAATTTGGGAGTGTTGATACAACATCAAGCAGTATTGATGCTGTTGGGCATCGCTCATTACAAGGGTTCTCTGTGTTAGTCCTAGGCGCCACCTAATAACGTTGGGCGTCACTTTCTAGAATTAAATCCTAGGAACTCTAGTGGTGTTCTCGCTGGGCATTGCACTAGGCTTGCTGGGCAAGAAAGTAGCATTGGGCGGCATTTAGTTGGCACTGGCGAGAGTTTTCCAGACAATTTTCATTGCTTGTTTTGTAATTACACAAGAGGTTATTTGATATATGTAGTTAATTTTGTGTGTGATATTGATTTAAAAGGAGTGAAGTAAAGTTTTTTCTGGTGTTGATAAATGGGTTTCCAAGGAGGAAATCCTTTTTGTGGTAAGTTTCTTTAATGTATGCATTGTTGTAGGCATTCAATACTGGAGGTTATCCTGACACTCAATAATTATCCAAATTCATATAGAGGAGGGTAGGTTATGTGTGAGAGTAGTAGGATGTCCTAGTCTTTGAACAATTTTAGGGTTCATATGATGGTGGGAGGACTAACCTTATCTGTGGTAGGGTGAAACTCATTTGCAATGGCTTCATAGAGCAATCATTAACACAAAAAGGCTTTTTAAGTCTATTATTTTGGTTTTTTAAGTCTGGTAGAGGTCAGACATTATAGCGGGAGACATTAATTAACGCCTATTGTCCCTGTAACAAATATTAATTAACTTTTGTTATAAATGCAACAAACATTAATTTAAGTCTGTTGTGGGGATAACAAATGTTAATTTGAGGTCTTTTAGTTTTAAAATTTTTTGCCAAAATTTACCTCCATTGAAACCATAGAAAATCAATATACAATACAAGAATACACAAAAATTTCCAGAATTTTCTAAGTACTATGGGTTTCTTAAATAAAGAAGTAAAGTATAGAAAATGGCTAAAAAATACTAATAAAATAAAAAACATACCATAAAAATGGATTTTTTTAAATCCTAGACCCCAAAATCCTCTTTGGAGATTGACTAACGCATTCGTCACCCCATTTCGACCAACTTTCATTTTTGGAACGTCTTCATCCAAGGTCTGTAACAAAAGTTATGACCATTTGAAGTTTTTAACCACCAAATATAGACAACTCTAAATCTATGACAAATATCTCATATGTGAATACTCTACATTTGAATACAACCTAATAGAAGTTACCACACAAAAATTTAAGTCAAAAATCATTTTCTAGCTATTTTTAGTGAATTTTAAAAAATTATTATCATATAGGTTAAGCTAAAATCGCAACCTTTAGGGCACAAAACAATGGCTAATTAATGAAAACATCAACCTTAATGTGAAATGCAATTGAGTAGAATGAAAGTTTCAGCCCAAACGGGCACCACAACGACATAATGGAGTGAAATGGACTGAAGAACTTGGTTCAACGAGTTTGACATCGTCGTGCACATTGTAGAAGGTTTCGTACAAATGATAAAAAGAAAGGTAGGGGTTGGTGTTGTTCTATGAAATTTTAAAAGGCCAATTGATGTGGGACCACCTCATACCAGATGTTAAATTTAAAATTAATGGCTCTTAGGAACAAGTCCAACATCAATCTAAGCAAAATATTTTAAAAAATGTCATAGCACATTTTTAATGTTGGATTTTGGTACACTTGACGTGGAATTAGTGACGTTAAAAGTCCTTTTTGTGTAAGTGAGTAGAAACTAGGGATGACAATGGGTCGGGTCGGACACGGATAGTGCTTACCCGTAACCTAACCCACAACAAAAAAATCCACCCTCAACTTGTCCAGCTATTCGTGCGGGTCTCTATTTAAAAAATACCTGCGAGTTTTAAAATATTCATGAGTATCCGTGGATATCTACGAATATTTTAAAAAAATTATAAATTTTTCAAATAAAATTACAAAAAACATGTGAAATAAAATATAAATTAAATTAAATTTTAATTTTAATAAATTTTAATATAATAAAATATAAATTAAATTTTGATTTTAATTAACTTTAACTTAATAAGATATAAATTAATTTTAATTTTAATTTTTTACATGTAACAGATATCTGCAGGTACGAATAGTATGATATCCGCACCTGACCCGTTTATAAACGGGTAGTAAAATACCCGCTACCTGCATGTAATAAATACCCACGGATACCAATTATCCGTCGTGGATACCCACGGGACGGGTATTTTTTATATCCCTAGTAGAGACTACCACAAGTGCAAAAATTGCCAGAGTCCGATATCATTGCATGTATTCAGATAAATGGACTTTAGAATAGTCTTTAATTGTGTGGTTTTATCTTTATAATTGTTTGGATTACTTTGTATGTTATACATCATGTTCAACTGATATATGATTTTTTTTTTTTTTTTTTTTTTTTTTTTTTTTATTTTTTATTTTTTTTTTTTTTTTTGCAAATTATCTTACTCTTGTGTGTTGATTGGTGTTGTGGTGTGTTATTTTCTTCTTTTTACAATTATCACTTTATTGATGTGAACATATGAAGATGCAAGTGTAAATGATAAATATATCATATATCTTCTGGCTTTAACTCTATTAATATAGAGATATCATATATTTTATTCCCCCATATGTTACTGTCAAATATTTTGTATGTTGATATATTATGTTTTATTTTCCCTTTATATTATGGGATATTGTATTATATGTTGGGAATCTAAGTGTGAGTCTAAGTCCCACATTGAGTAAAAATGAGAAAGTTGAGCACCATATAAGGATCAAAGCTCATAAACTCACCGCCTTAAGGTTTTTGGTTAAGAGTGGTGTCAATCTCTTATGTGGGTTGAGCTCATGCTCATTAGTGTTAAATCTCCCTGGTGATCCTCTCTCAAAAAACCCAATAATGGTATCAGAGCCAAGTTCGTATCGAAAGTCTTCCTGATAGTGGGTCAGGTAAGTGAGTCTCGTTAAGAAGAAAGGCGGTACAGAAAAAGGGGTACTCGGTAACCAAGAAGGGAATCTGAATTGGTTATGAGTCTTTCACTTGGTTGAGTTGAATCTTGAAAGAATCTTTAAGTCTTATAACCCAATTAATCAATTTTGCAGTTCTGTGTTAATGGACTGTTTAAGGCAATTAAGAAAGATTGTAAGAGAAGAGATAGATCAAGACACAACAGTTTATACTGGTTCGATTCAAAAAGAATCTACGTCCAGTCTTCTCCTAAGTAAACCCACTTAGGAGGATTCCACTAATACAATTAGGATCCAAGAATTACAAGAACACCTATATAATTCTAGAACCTAAAACCCAAGAACTTGATCTACCAATCAAGAACTCCCCTTAGGAGCAATGCATCCACGCAATTACACCTAGGCCTACACTTCACAATGAAGCAACTGTAATCAAAGATACAATCAAAATAAACAAGAAACGAATACACCTATAGTTGTGCAGATTTGTCAATTTGCTCCTTGATTCAAGCTAGACCCATCAAGGTAGAATCAAGCATCAATCTCCTTGAATCTTCACTTGAATGATCTTCCAGAATGCTCAAGAACTTTGTGTCTCTCAGAGGGCTGTTTCTTAGAATGAATTTCAGTGATCTGTAAATTTTCTCTCTAACTGAAACAGATTCAGAAAACAACTTTTATACTGAGTTCTTTACTGTCATTAATGGATTAGGAGTTTACCTAATCGATTATCGTGAGTGTGTTTTCACTGCTTTAGTGTAGTACTCACAGTTAATCCATTAGTTAAACAAGTAATCATTCATGTTTGCACAAGAGAGATTGTGATGGTTAATTACAACTTAATGCAGGCTTAATTACAACTTGATGCAGGCTTGATTTACATATGATAATTTCATACTAACAGCCTAATGCACAACCTAACTAAAATAGGACTAATTCTAAACTGGTAATGCACATGAAGTGTAGCCTTGGACATCATCAAAACCATCTTCATATGAGTTGAAGTAGCTCTCCCTTTCAACAATATCCCCCTTTTTGATGATGGCCAAAATATGTCTTGTAACATAGCAGCATTATGTGTCCTGCAATACAGAAACAAATAGCTTTCTCCCCCTTTGGACATTAGAAAAAAGAGCATAGGGGTGTAGCACAACCAAACCAACACATACCATGAACATCAAAGAGTAACAATACAAAGTATGACAATACTAACAACGCAGAAGGTGAAATCAGTAGCACAAGTTAACATCAGAGTGCAGACAACCATAAATCAAATCATCAATTAAGTATTGCAATATCAGTTTAAATCAGTAGTGCAGAAATTTATGGAAGTATAGAGCAAATAGAAACCAAGACCAATGGGATGATAAACAGATCCAACAACAGGAATATCAGAGTGCATACAGGCAGTTAAGTATTACAGTACTAGCAGATGACTAATCTAATGAATTATGTAGTGTTCAAAAGCAAATTAGCCATAGTAGGAAAACGATAATCCATTAGAGAATTACCTAATGGATTAATTTATGCAGAAATATGAAAAAAATGCACATTTTACTTCCTTTTTAGTGAACAAACATGCAGTAAATTCAAAATATGGGATTACTTCAACCAACAATATAGAAGAGGAACTTTTCACCTTGGCAATGCCTAAAATTTGACCTTTGTTATTATCACCTCTTGTAACATGACCATTAATTGGCTTTGTAAGATATCCTGCAGAAGTTCTTCACATCTCCTTTCATGTGTCTTGAGCATCCATTATATAGAAGCTACATTGTTTTCCT
>Ga0209589_1004731_pt1 | contig 23374 bp, 9 predicted proteins | sample CowpeawhiteBW_FD_187525 | JGI IMG/M metagenome (GOLD analysis project Ga0209589, IMG submission 187525) | Root nodule microbial communities of legume samples collected from California USA - Cow pea white BW (SPAdes) (version 2) | ecosystem: Host-associated > Plants > Roots > Nodule | place: USA...
GTAAGAAAACTTAAGAAAAAAAATTTAGAAAATTAAAATAAGATTAAACATAACTATATTACTGTAAAATCTGAAATAATGACAAAAAATCATAAATAAGACTCACACAGGAGTCTTATTATAATAAAATAATAAAATAATATAATAAAATTATATAATAAAACTAGTAACGTGAAAAATATTTAAAAACTAGTAAGTAACGTGAAAAATATTTAAAAACTACTAACGTCAAAGATATTTAAAAACTAGTAACGGTCAAAGATATTTAAAAACTAGTAACGTCAAAGATCCCTGATACTGTTTATAGACGTTGAAAAAATCTTGAGAAGACCCAAAATTTTGTTCTTTCAGATGTCTGGATTCGAGGGTTTCGAGTAATACAGTTATTGGGAAAACTCTGTGCGACCAGAAAGATTTATTTCTTGTGTTGCACAGAATCAATTTAAATTTTAACACGATCGATGATTTTGAACTGTATGGTGTGCTTGCGGGATTGAATTATACGGTGTTTAAGGATCGATAAATGTACTTTTGTTGGTTTGAATTATATGGTGTTTAAAGATTGATCGATGTGGACTTTCGGATTGAACTATATGGTGTGCTTTTTGTTGGATTGAATTATATGGTGCTTAACTATCAATCGATGTGCTTTTGTCGGATTGAATAGTGTCGGATTGAATTATATGGTGTTTAACTATCAATCGATGGGCCAAGAGAGACTATCAGTTGTTTTATCGCAAGAATTATCATTAGATCGTGGAGGCAGGTGTATATTATTTTTCTTACAAGAATGTTTTATGTTTTATTGAGTTTCCATTTACTATTTTTCTTACGTGCTGAAGGTAGTCTCTCTCATTGTTTGTAAGAAGGTACATTTTTCAGTGATGGTGATTGTCTATGGAAGGGCAATACTTAATCGGTGAATCATCCAGACTGTTACGAGACTTCTCCATTGGTTTTTCAATTATTGTATTTGTTTATTCATCTTATCTTCTAGGTCCTTCAACTTCTTCCCAGATTGGTTTTAGTTTTCTTGAATTCACGAGCTTTGCAGGGAAACTAAGAATTGAAGGGGGTGCAGGGTGTGCAAATGGAGGGTGGAAATTCTGTGATATTGGTATCTGGCTTTGATCTTTGTATCTCAATGTTTTATTTACCAGTTCACGGATGTGTATTCTGATTTATTTTCTTAATGGGTGGACTTGTTTTGTTTGATATCATCATGCTTCTATTGATGGTTTATGGTTCAAAAGAGGCACTTAGGATGAGCATTTGGGACAAGTGCGGTTGGAATTTACTCTCTGGTTTGATGGTATGGTTTTCTTCTTGCTTTGAAAAGTTTTACTCAATTTTGACGCCTTCTCTGTATAACTTCTTGTAATTATTGAGATCTTGGACTCTTAATAATTTTTCAAGACCTCTGTATTTGTTTGAATTGGGCTGGTAATGATGTGTTTCTTACAATAGTGATAATGGAGTTTTGGAGAATTTGTTTATTTCAGTTGAGTTGGAAAACCTTTTTCTTCGATAAATGTTATAATGGGCATTTTACCATTGGTTTCTTAATTCTTCATTTTGTTTATCCATCTTAATCTCTAGGTCCTGCATCTTCCATCCATATTGATTTTATTTTTCTTGAATTCATGGGTTTTTCAGGGAAATAGTGGATGAAGATGGGGTTAAACCTTAGGTCTCATTATCTTTGCATTCATTATTTTCTTTGTCGGTGTTCTTGATATAAACTTGTGGAGTGGGATATGTCGTTCTATAGTTCATTATTTTCTTATGTCGGTGTTCTTTGCATTCATTATTTTCTTATGTCGTTCTATAGTTCCATCTTCTAGGAAGACAAGCAATGTGTGGGGTAGCATACCTTGTGAAGTATTTGATGATTATTATGTATCAAATTTTGGTGTTTGTGCTCTTTCTTTGTAAGCATGTCCTCGAGCCTGAGTTTTTGTTTGTACGACTGCTTTTCTGATTTTGAAGCACTCTTCGGTACCCAACATCACACCCTATTTACTTTTGTGGGGTCTCACTATTTGTGACAGGATATGGAGGCAGATGCTATGTTTTGTTGGCTATATTTCTCTTTCGTAGTCCCTTACTAATTCTGTTGAATCTGAAAAAGCATGTTACTTTGCTAATTGGTATGTGGGGGACAGGTTTTGGTAGCAGGTGATGGATATCCAGAGAAACTTTTGGTTCTATTATCTTTTCATTCATTATTTTATTCGCAGAGTGGAAGTTCTTGTAAACAGGCACTGTATGGGTATGAGAGGCTTTCTAATTTGTATAGTTTGCCTTTAACTCGTTTGGCAGTGAAGACTTGCAATGGATGTCTGTTGGGTTGTGGAGGCAATGGCGGTATATTATTGTTTAGAATGACCGTAGTCACTCTCATTTGTTGAATAATAGTAGGAAGGTACATGATTGTGTTTGGAATGGTTGTAGTCTCTCTATTTTTGTTACGTTTCTATTCACTGATATTCGTATGTGGTCGATTTGGAATGTGGATGTAGGAAGGTACATATATCAGTCATCGTGTTTCTATGTAAATGCAGTAGTTGATCATTGACTTGATGATTAATAGAATTTAAACCTCCCTTGATTTTTGAATTATTAAACTGCATGATTTTCTAATCAAGCTTGCTATGAGTGACTGGTTCTTTCCCTTGGTTTTATGTGTATCTACTATTTTCTCTGGGTTTTGGGTTGGTTGTTTTCCTTGCTTGTTTCTGTATCAGGAATTGTTCCAATTTTCTTACTCGGCAATTTGGAGAATTACTTATGTACTTCTTTATATTGTCTACAACTATCTCCCATATTAATTGGATATCCTTTTTATAAACAACAATGCTTTTGGAAAAGGATTTGTTTGAACTTGGGATGAACTTAGATGACTTTCAAACGAATTTCGGTCGGGGACAACGTGACCATATTTGGGCTAAGGTCGACTTGACAAAATTTCAGTCGAGATCAACTTGACAAAATTTCAGTCGAGATCGACTTGACTGGATTTGACTAAATTTCGGCCAGGGACGATTTTGCCTAATACGACCAAATTTTGGCCAGAGTCGACTTGGCCAAATATGGCCACATTTGGATCAGGGCCTCATCAGTCAAATTTTGGTCAGGGTTGACTCCACTAAATTCGTCGGTCGGAACCAAGTTGACTGAATATGACCAATTTTCAATCACAATCGACTAAGTTGAATATAGTCAAATTTCGTTTGGGACTTAGTCGACCGAATACGGCTAAATTTGGGCAAGTGCTGACTTGACCAAATTGTGGTCATGATGAACTTGGCTGAATTTGGTCAAATTTAGGTTAGGAACGACTTGCCTAAAGATGACCAAATTTCGATCGTGATCGACTCTGCCAAATACGGCCAAATTCAGGCCACGACAAACTCGGTCTAATTTTGGATGAGGCCAACACGACTGAATTTTGACTGGAGTCGACTCAATTAAATTCGGTCAATTCTCAATCGGGGCCAACTCGATTGAATTGGACCAAATTTTGACTAGAGCCATCTAGGCTTAATACAACAAAATTTTGGTTGCGGTTGTCTTGGCCGAATACGGTCAAATTTTGTCTAGGTCGACTTAGCCCAATGCAGTCAAATTTGGGTAGGGGTGAATTCAACCGAATACTTCCAAAGTTTGTTCAGGACCAGCTGGGCCCAATTTCGATCGAGACCGACTTGACAGAATTCAGCTTAATTTTGTATAGGGTCACGTCAACTCAATCAAATACGACTCAATATGGACTCGTCTATCTCAACTTTTAGCCCAACCTAACCAAAAATATAAACTGAAAATTTGGATTGGATATTTTGGAATATCCATTTTGAAAAGTTGAGACCGACAAGACCAAATTTAGTCATTTTTGATTGAGTTGGCGTGACCCTATACAAAACTTGGCTGAATTAGGGCAAATTCTGTCAAGTCGGTCCCGATCGAGATTTGACTCGGTTGGTCCTGAAAAAATTTGGAAGTATTCAACCAAATCTGTCAAATTCTTTGGTGTCATCCCTATGGACACAAATTTCGATCCACATCCATTATTTGGATCCGAAATGGATGTGGATTAGATTTTTGATAGAGCTAACACCATAAAATTTGGCAGATTTTTTGTCGAGGCCAACATGGCCAAATTTGAGCATGGGATGAACTTCGATGACTTTCGAACAAATTTTGGTCGGGGATAATGTGACCAAATTTGTAATAAGGTCGACTTGACAAAATTTCAGTCGAGGTCGACTTGACTTGATTCGACTAAATTTCGGTCAGGGCCGATTTTGTCCAATACGACCAAATTTTGGACAGAGCCGACTTGGCCAAATATGACAACATTTGGATTGACTCCACTAAATTTGTCGGTCAGGACCGACTTGACTGAATATGGTCAATTTTTGATCACAACCAACTAAGTTAAATATAGTCAAATTTCGTTCGGGACTAATCGAACGAATACGGCTAAATTTGGGCAAGTGCCGACTTGACCAAATTTTGGTCATGGTGAACTCGACTGAATTTGGCCAAATTTAGGTTGGGACCGACTCGCCTAAATATGACCAAATTTCGATCGCGATCGACTCTGCCAAATACGACCAAATTCAGGCCAGGACCAACTCGGTCAAATTTTGGATGAGGCCAACACGACCGAATTTTGACTGGAGCCGACTCGATTAAATTCGGCCAAATTTCGGTCGTGGCCGACTCAGTTTAATACGGCCAAATTTCGATCGTGATCGAGTCATTTGAATACGGCCAAATTTCACCCTAGGTCGTCTCAACATAATACGACCAAATTTGGGTTAGGGCCGACTCGGCTAATTCTCAATCGGGGCCAACTCGATTGAATTCGACCAAATTTTGACTAGAGCCATCTAGGCTTAATACAACTAAATTTTGGTCGCGGTTGTCTTGGCCAAATACGGTCAAATTTTGTCTAGGTGTCTTAGCCCAATGCAGTCAAATTTAGGTCGGGGTGAACTCAACTGAATACTTCCAAAGTTTGTCCAGAACCAGCTGGGCCCAATTTCGATAGAGACCAACTTGACAGAATTCGACCAAATTTTGTATAGGGTCACACCAACTCAATCAAATACGACTAAATTTGGACTCGTCTGTCTCAACTTTTAGCCTAACCGAATCAAAAATATAAATTGAAAATTTGAATTGGATATTTTGGATTATCCATTTTGAAAAGTTGAGACCAACTAGCCCAAATTTAGTCGTATTTGATTGAGTTGGCGTGACCCTATACAAAACTTGGCCGAATTAGGACAAATTCTGTCAAGTCGGTCCCGATCGAGATTTGACTCGGTTGGTCCTGAAAAAATTGGGAAGTATTCGGCCAAATCTGTCAAATTCTTTGGTGTCATCCTTATGGACACAAATTTCGATCCACATCCAATATTTAGATCCAAAATGGATGTGGATTAGATTTTCGATGAGCTGACACCGTAGAATTTGGCATATTTTTTGTCGAAGTCAACGAGGTCAAATTTGAGCATGAGATGAACTTGGATGACTTTCGAACGAATTTCGGTTGGGGACAACGTGACCAAATTTGGGCTAAGGTCGACTCGACAAAATTTCAGTCGAGATCGACTTGACTCGATTCGATTAAATTTTGGCCAAGGACGATTTTGCCCAATACGACCAAATTTTGTTAAGAGCCGACTTGGCCAAATATGACCACATTTGGATCAGGGCCTGATCAGTCAAATTTTGGTCAGGGTTGACTCCACTAAATTTGCCGATCGGGACCGACTTGACTGAATATGGCCAATTTTCTATTACAACCGACTATGTTGAATATAGTCAAATTTCGTTCGGGACTTAGACGATCGAATACAGCTAAATTTCGGCAAGTGCCGACTTGACCAAATTTTGGTCATGATGAACTCGGCTGAATTTTGCCAAATTTAGGTTAGAACCGACTCGCCTAAATATGACCAAATTTTGATCTTGATCGACTCTGCCAAATACGACCAAATTCAGGCCACGACAAACTCGGTCTAATTTTGGGTGAGGCCAACACGACCAAATTTTGACTGGAGCCGACTCTATTAAATTCGACCGAACTTCGGTCGTGACCGACTCAGTTGAATACGGCCAAATTTCGATCATGACCGACTCATTTGAATACGACCAAATTTCACCCTAGGTCGTCTCAGCCCGGCTGAATTTTGCCAAATTTAGGTTAGAACCGACTCGCCTAAATATGACCAAATTTCGATCTTGATCGACTCTGCCAAATACGACCAAATTCAGGCCACGACAAACTCGGTCTAATTTTGGGTGAGGCCAACACGACCAAATTTTGACTGGAGTCGACTCTATTAAATTCGACCGAACTTCGGTCGTGACCGACTCAGTTGAATACGGCCAAATTTCGATCGTGACCGACTCATTTGAATACAACCAAATTTCACCCTAGGTCGTCTCAGCCAAATACGATCAAATTTAGGTCAGGGTCGACCCGGCCAATTCTCAACCAGGGCCAACTCGATTGAATTCGACCAAATTTAGACTGGAGCTAACTAGGCTTAATACAGCCAAATTTTGGTAGCGGTTGTCTTGGTCGAATACGGTCAAATTTTATCTAGGTCGAATTTAGCCCAATGCAGTCAAATTTGGTCGGGGTGAACTCAACCGAATACTTCCAAATTTTGTCCAGCACCAGCTGGGCCCAACTTCGATCAAGACCGACTTGACAGAATTCGGCCAAATTTTGTATAGGGTCACACCAACTCAATCAAATACGACTAAATTTGGACTCGTCTGTCTCAACTTTTAGCCTAACCTAACCAAAAATATAAACTAAAAATTTGAATTGGATATTTTGGATTATCCATTTTGAAAAGTTGAGACCAACTAGCCCAAATGTAGTCGTATTTGATTGAGTTGGCGTGACCCTATACAAAACTTGGCCGAATTAGGGCAAATTCTGTCAAGTCGTTCCCGATCGAGATTTGACTCGGTTGGTCCTGAAAAAATTTGGAAGTATTCGGCCAAATCTGTCAAATTCTTTGGTGTCATCCCTATGGACACAAATTTTGATCCACATCCATTATTTGGATCCGAAATGGATGTGGATTAGATTTTCGATAGAGCTGACACCATAGAATTTGGCAGATTTTTTGTCGAGGCCAACGAAGCCAAATTTGAGCATGTGATGAACTTGGATGACTTTCGAACGAATTTCGGTCGGGGACAACGTGACCAAATTTGGGCTAAGGTCGACTCGACAAAATTTCAGTCGAGATCGACTTGACTCGATTCGATTAAATTTTGGCCAGGGCCGATTTTGTCCAATACGACCAAATTTTGTTAAGAGCCGACTTGGCCAAATATGACCACATTTGGATCAGGGCCTGATCAATCAAATTTTGGTCATGGTTGACTCCACTAAATTTGCCGGTCGGGACCAACTTGACTGAATATGGCCAATTTTCTATTACAACAGACTAATTTGAATATAGTCAAATTTCGTTCGGGACTTAGTCGACCGAATACGGCTAAATTTGGGCAAGTGCCGACTTGACCAAATTTTGGTTATGATGAACTCGGCTGAATTTGACCAAATTTAGGTTAGGACCGACTCAGCTAAATATGACAATATTTCGATCGTGGTCGACTCTGCCAAATACGACCAAATTCGGGCCAGGACCAACTCGATCAAATTTTGGATGAGGCCAACACGACCGAATTTTGACTGGAGCCAACTCTATTAAATTCGACCGAACTTCGATCGTGACCGACTCAGTTGAATACGGCCAATTTGGGCAACACGACCGAATTTCAGAATATATAACTCAAAAATATTTCAAAATATATAATCTAGAATTCAAAAACATTAAGTTATTTATTATTACTATTTTTATATTTCCTTTCTAATCACACTTTAAAAAATCTATTTTTTAATTATTTTTCCTAATGAGACAGAGGGTTGATATCAACAATTACAAATACAGGCAGTGCCTATATTAATTTTTAACACTTTATACATTTATTGTACGAGACAGCAACTTCACAAATATAGAAGTCAAGGTCAGGAGGTTTTCTTATTTGCTACATATATAAATCTCCAAATAGCTTTTCTACATTTAAGGAATTAATTTGAAACAGATAAAACAAAAGAAGTGTAAAGAGAGTGAATATCATGTTGGAAAGCTTTTAGCTCCAAAATTCACAGTATAAAGAGATTCAGAAGCATAGAGACTATACCTATAGCATTAAGGCTACTGCAAGAAACACTCACCTTGAAAGAGATGACTTTTAACTTCCATCTTTAAGCATGATTACGCTTTACCTTCTATTGACGAAGCTTTTGCATTTTCAATTATTAAGCTGCACCAAGAAAAATATTTTGTTGTATGTGTAAGAACATATTCTTTCTTATGTTCACGGTGTCATTTTTCCACTGAAGCTTTATATAGTGGCATCAAATCAGTACCTAAATGGGTTAGAGATGTTTTAGAAATTGGCTGGCATTGGTCTTGATGAACAAGTGTCCAGCATGATATCTGAATTGTGTATACTTGTACAAAATGTTCACTGGTTATGGTTTGCCACGTATCCATTTATGGTTATTCATGGCTTTGATTTTCAATCACACAGACCCACTGGATTTTATCTTTTGGACTAAACTACAAGTACAAGAATATAATTATCAATTGCTTGTTCTGGAGTTTATTAGATAAGGCAAAGTTTCTAGTTTCTCCAAGCTTTTCTTGGGTCAATTTCATTTTGATGTTTTCATTCTGGTTTTTGCTGGAAGTTTTGTAAGTCATATGGATTGAAACAGACTGATATTCGTTCTTAAGCTTTAAACCATTCGTAACTTTGACTTTGATCACATTAATGACTGAAGAATGTCACTTTTTGCTTCAAAATCTAAGGGATAAATCAGTACAGGATTATTTTCACCCAATACAATAATATACTCAATTCCCCCACTTTTTGCTTAACTAAACATCCAATGCTTATTACCATTCTACCAAACTAGCACATTTCCATATTACTTTGTGATTAAGATCCACCAAATAACTATGGAAGCCGAAAAGTCAAAAACAAATAAGAAAATTGGGAACTTGAGAGGGTGTATACTATCTAGCAAATGGTGAGGATCCATTCCTTTTACTGACACAAACCAATCCAACACTCACTTTCTAAAATATCTTTTTAACTTAAAAGCCTATTTGTTTTATAAAATAAAAAAGACCTAAATACAAACTTTTTTTTATAAAATAATGAATCCAAACATCTAGCTAACTATTACAAATCTTCCTTCAAAAAATATTATACATATGGTGGAATCGCATATGGTGGAATCTTCCTTCAAACTATTGATCATGGTATTTGAAAAGAAGAATAAAGAAATCAAAATCTGCAAAGCCAAGTCAAAATGAGTTGGAAGTGATTCGCTGCAAACCAAATCGACATTGGGAAAAGACAGTTTATTCTGAAGGAAAAAAGGCACTGACAGTTTATCTGAATGAAGAATGGCACAAAGAAAAGCCAGAAGGTCTTTGTGCAGCAGATCTGTATCCTTCACGTCGCTAATAATCCTTTTAGAGTGTATTGATCCTCATAATTGATGTTGGTAATGCACCAAGTTCAGCGAAGGTTGTGATTCTTGGAGTTCCAGGAGGGACACTGTTATTTCCAACAGTTACTGAATAAGCATTCAATCCTCATCTGAATCATTGTCAGATAGAACCGATTGCTCAAATTCAGCATCCATAATAATCCCATCCATGAGATGCACAACAATCTCTTTTTTTCTAACATCTACTATTTCTGATCGAATCCTGTTAACAACAAGCATTCCATCGATGTCTTTTGAAATGTACAATGGAAATCCAGATAACGAATCATAGTTCACAAGCTCACCCCATTTCACATTAGAGGAAGAAAGTGCTCGAGGGACAGTTGAAAATCCCAAAATACGAGTCAAAATCGCAAAAGTATCATTAAACCTGTCCGATTTCAAAGCATCGTTCACCGACAGACGCAGATCTCGCTTAAACGCTTCCTCGGACGGAACAAACATGGTAAAAGCAAGATCTTGCGGCAACATGTCAATCATCATTTCTCCAAACTTGCCCAAGTTGCCATCTTGAAGGGAAACTTTTCTGGATCTCGTTATTGGGTAAAACCCCATTGCACTTTCCTTTGTTGGGGCATCCGGAAGCTTGAGAAATGTCATGGTCACGATAAAAAAACAGCATACACATACCAACAAGCTCACAAGAGCAATTGAATGCTTCAAAACTTGACGCCTCCTCATTTTGATGAAATTCAGTACCCCAATAGTTGAATAGTTGCTATTCTCAAAATAAAGATCTTAACTTTTGACCATGGTCAACAAAATCCAACACCTGAGTCTCTAAAACAAGAAAAGGAGAGTTAATGTTGAAGGGTCATAATAAACGAAACTAAATAAAGTACAATATCCATTAATAAGTGAATCTTTAAGGGATCAGAAACTACTAGGAACTCAACTGCAGTCAAATGATCAATTGACAATTTGAGACTAGTGAATAATTGATCTTGGTATCAAAGAAACAAGTTATACCCAGTTAAACATCTAGTTATCGTCGCCCCTGATGGTGACTATACTTTGTTATTTACTTCCATATTCTTTTAATAAGTATAATTGGACACAGTGTTGATTTAGTCTAAGTTGACCAAATAGTTTATACTTATTCATTCTTTTAAATTAATTTTGTAAGAAGTTGTAGAACAAAAGTTACAAGTCTTACATTACAAAAGTTAAAAGGATATTTTATGCATAAAGTCAGCTTTTAAGGACTATTAAGATTAATCCTGAATATTAATGGGATAGGTTTATATGAATGTAAAGAGGGTGGATATGATAAGACATAGACACTTAGAATGCTCTAACTTAGAGTCTCCATACTTCTTAACTATAACACTTTGACTTCCATCGGGGTGTCTAGTGAAACCTTTCCCATACCCCTTTTTCTCAAGAAAATCCTACTCCAACATTAGGTGATAACAAAATTATAAATTTCAATTTCAATTCCTTTGTGCTACAAGATTGGTTAATAAAAGATGATAATAAATTATTTTTATAATTAATGTTATGTGCATATTTTTTATGCATACATTTTGTGTCTCCCTAATTTTTACTTGGGAGCAATACCTAAGAGTTATCATGGAGGAACGGTTATAAGAACTTGGAATATAGGTTTTAATGAGACAACTAGCCATTGTAAGAGTTCTCTCTGAGCCACTGTGAGAGCTCTCTCATCGAGCCATAATAGGAAAGAAATCAATGATTCGTTTAAGACTTGAGAGGATGCATGGCGATATATATGATTTCGACCTACCAACTTTAAAGTAAGTCTTGTCGCTTAATGACCTAAGTCTATCAGCTCAGATTTGTGAAAGGTTGTTCGATCGCAATATAATCACTTGTTCGATGTAATGACAAGTATTTATCTAGTTTTATGGAAAGTTGTTTAATTACAAATATCTTATTAATTATTCAGAATGTCACTCAATTATTATAATAAAGATATCCGATCAACTTGAAGACAAATGTTCCGCTTCCAATCTTTATCTATCCTTATAGTATGAAGAATTATAACTATGGGAGCTATGTCGTGTTAGACCCATTTCTAACCTTTACCTAGTTTTATATATCTATTTTCCGACTAGCATACTTGATCACATGGGAGATCACACAAATACTGTATAAACAATAATGAAATTATAGCATTTATATCAAAATAATGAACTAATTTAGTTAAGAAAAGCAATAATTGTTTATAAGGACACTTTTTAAATAAGGTTTGGTTTTGAGAATTATTCAGATTTCTCGGAACATTAATGAGGCAGATTATATAAATATAAAAAGAGCATATGATTCAAAATACACAAATACTTAGAACAAGTCAATTTTGAGTGATTATTATTCTTAGCATATATCATTATTGTAATATTGTTATCAGTATCTAAGAGACTATATTGATTTATTTTTAAAAAAATGGGACGAAATTGAAAAAATGTCATAATATTGAAATGAAAAAAAGCCAAGAAAAGTGTAGGACCGCTCCAACCAAAATTTGCAGGAGGTGATGCGTCGTGCCTTTAGGCAGAGTAGAATGACCAACAAATAAATTTTCCAAAAGACTCCAATATATTAAACGATAATTAGTCTTTAAGAAAACAAAATTTAGTATGAAAACAAAAATCCCAGGCCAAAAACCCTAGGTCCTATTACATTCACTCGATTTTCAATTGAATATTGTCTGGTGAGTTAGAAAAACTCATAAAAGGGTGATGAACCTCCTAATATAAACCATAAGTACATGGTTATTAACCCAAATTCCACTGCATATCTAATCTTTTATCACTTGACAACAAAACACGGGCAACGAATAAAGTGTAAACTATGGTGATAGTAACAGTGAATTCATCCTTCTAATATTGCAAAATTTCCTTCAGAACAACACCGATCATTTAAATAGCTTGCATCCAAAACGACGATTTCTTCAACCTTCTACGCTATTTCCATAATTAACCTAGCAAACAAAATCCATAGACCCGCATATATCCCTTTCTCTTTTACTTTTTTTTTTCAATAAAAACGGAATATGAGAAGCCAACACGTATATAGAAATCCCTGAAATGCGAAAAAAAAAAATACTTCGAAAAAATAATACTTTGCCGAAACCAAGCGATCTTAATCATTCAATTTAACTTTTTGGAATTATCCGCATTAAGAAATTGGATTTTTTTTGGGGGGGATTAAGTTAATTAAGTGCAGAAGAGAGAAAGGAAGAAATGAATGAGAACCTGGAATCGGAGAAGCGAGGGGGAAGAGGTGTTTGGTGGTTCCATAGGATGAAGGAAGATGCGTTTGTGGAGAAGGTGAAAAGAGTGAAGGCGACGCAGCAACAGAGGAGAAGCTTTATCTTCTCATTTAACGGTCGAGATCGCGCAGAACCGCAATAGCTCCCTCTCGTCACCGCCGCAAGGAATGCGTGCAGCCAGGCCAAACCGGCCCGTTTCAGCCTAACTTTTAGGACTGTTTCAATTTATTTTCAATATTTTGTCAAAGATATTTAATTATACAATTTTCATGTTGTAAGAGTGTTTCAAAAAACTTGTTTCCAAAGATATTTCAAAATTCCTGTTCCAATAATCGTTTTCTATTATTTCGTTTTATTCCAGAAATTCTGTTTTGAAAATCTGATTTCAGAATTTCTCTTTCAAAAATTTCGTTCCAATAATTTTATTTTATAAATTTTGAAAAGCCTATTTGAGAAAGTTTCTAGAATATATATTCTGGAAGTCACTTTTTCATAAGTAAAATAATCGTTTTAACAATTGTGGGAGTGTCCAAAGAAATTGTGAGCGTGTGCTAAGATATTGTCGGGGATGCAGGAAGTAAAAGCCTTTTGTTTATTTAGGAAAACAGTATGATTTCATATTGGGCCTTAAACCTAAAGCCTAATAGGAGAATAATATGTTAAGAGGTCTGAGGTGTGAGGTCCGAACCAAAAACCTAACAAATATTTTTTTGTAACTTGAAGCAAAAAGTGAAGTTAGGGATGGCAAAAATATTCGCGTCCGTCGATATCTGTAGATAAAATTTATGACGGATACCCACGAATATTTTTTATCTGCGGGTAACGGATAGCGGATATTTTAATATCCGCTTATAAACAGGTCGGGTACGGGTATCATACTATCTGTATCCGCGGGTATCCGTTACCCACAAAAAATTAAAATTAAAATTTAATTTATATTTTATTAAGTTCAATTTAATTAAAATTAAATGTATATTTTATTACGTCAAATTTAATTATAATTATAGTTTAATTTAATTTATATTTTTTTATAATTTTATATTAAAAAATTTATAAAATATTTTTTTTAAAATATTTGCGGATATCGGGTATCCACGGGTACCCGCGAATTTTAAAAATATCCACGGATATTTTTTAAGCAGATACACGATGGGTGGGTAAAGGGCGAATTTTTTTTTGACAAGTTGAATTGCTGGTAGGCACTATCCATACTCGACTCGATCCATTGTCATTTCTAAATATAGTTGTTCAACTCATCTTAACATGAAGATTGATTATTAAATTATTAAAGGATAATTTAATTAAAATTATTAAATATTAAAAATAGTTGTCTGTTGTGTAATTTCCAATAGCCATCCCACATTTTTCTATCACCTATCATTATATTTCATGTTTTGTTAAGAACTTTCGAAAACCAACGTCTTGGAATTTTTTAATTCTTTAAGATAAGTATACACATTAATGTGGATAATAACATCGATTATATTAATAATGAATAAAAATATATCATCCTTAACTTTCTTTTATATCACATACGTTACGTGTGAAATATTATAACTCTAAAATGATAAACAAAACAAATAAAAGCTGAAGTTTAGTGATTGCCTTTTGAATATATTTATTATTTGTTTGTACCATAAAAGTGTCTTCATGAATATCTAGTATTTTTCTCTGTCAGTTATCATTGTACTAGTTGATTTTCCATAGGAGACTTTAGCTTTTTAGCATTAATACATTAAGAAACACTGATGACATAGTGTTCTCTCCATCCTCACCCTAATTTTGTAACTTTGATATTTCAATTAGATAAATAGAAAATTTTTACACCTTTTGATGCTATTTTCTTTTTCTAAAATATATCCCTTTCCCAAATTCTCCAATAAATAAGTTTTAAAAGCAAAAGAGTAACTCCTTAATTAAAAGGTAAATGATAATGGTGTTAGGAATCTAAGTACGAGTGTACAGAAAAGTTGTCTCGTTAAGAAGAACAGTGGTATAGAAAATGGCAGAAAAGGAATACTTATGATTGAAAATGTTTTCGCTAGAGAGAGGTGTACCAATGTGATTGAAGGAACTTATCCTTGAGGGAGAGATGATTAAGGTCTAAGTCTCATATTGTCTAAAAATGATAAAGTACAATACTATATAAAAATAAAGATCCATAAACTCATAACCGTCAAGTTTTGGGTCGAAAGTGACATCAATATCTTATGTAATTAGACTCAAATCTCATTGATGTTTGCTCTCCCCGATAAAAATTCATCTGTAAACCTAACACATGACTGACTGAAAATAATGTTCAACGCGAAATGCAGCATATCTATTCCTGAAGTAACAAGAAAATAATAATAATATATAAAAATATGCTGACGACTGCAAGGAAATTCTTTTCCTTTTGCTTTCACTTAAAGGTATAGTGATTGAAACAATTAATTATGGCACTATTAATGAGCCTAATCCTTCCCCTCCAAATAGATAGACCTGAACAAAAGTGTAATTAACAAGAAAGAACCATTAATTTTTTTCTTTATCTGGAGCCAAATTCGTGAAGAAATTTTGCAAACTTGAAATGCAAATTAGTTCATTAAGCATATTAAAAATTATGGCATGACATACGAGTCTGTGGCTTATCAACACAAACCTGTGGCCCAAATTTCGCAGACGGTCTCGAATGATTAATTTATTATATAATTTAACATATGGTATAGTGTCATTAGTGGCTGTACTTTGAGGATAAGAATAATATTAACAAAGAAAAACAATGCATCGCAAGAGAGAAATAATCACCCACTTTGTAAAGTTTTATCCACACATTTATTCAAATATATAGTCTGTTTCTCTTAACATGAAAAGGACTGCTAATGGTGACCACAGAAAGCCATCATTTCGAGAACAATAAATTATTGTCAAAACAGTGACACAAGAACCACTTTATACTAGAAGTTTCCAAGCTTTCAAATTTAAAATATATATTATGGTAAATCTTCCTATTATTATATATTTATATACCTAGCCACGATAGGTGCCAGGTTTTGGTTTTTCCCCTGCTGGGGTCAGAGAAAATTGAAAGTTGTAATTACTATTAAATTCATAATTATATTAATTCACGGCTTGCTATTTTTTTATTATAATCGAACAAGTGTTAGGTATCACATAAACTAATATAATAGTTATAATTAAGGACCACAAATTATGTTTGTATAATATTTTATATTGTTGTACAAACATTTAAATATAGACAATTTATATGTAACATTAAGAAAAGACTGTACTTGTACCTCTTAAGATACAAGTAAAATACGTGCTCTTACATTGCCATGTAACCTGGTATCAAACTTTATATAATTAAAATAATCTAAAATCACCTAATTATAGTACGCACAGCTGTTTTAATTGATTAAAAATTGGTTCAATTCAACTGTTTCTCCATCCATGTTCCTGTGCTTAATGAATTTTGAGATATTGATAAATTGGACAACTAATCAAATTCTATCATATTGATTTCCTCAATTTTCATTTTTCACTCTATAAACAACTAAGAACTTTTACCTTTTAAGAGATGTGTTTATCAGTTTTATGTGTTGATGTTTGTCTTTCAGTCCACTCCTCTTAATAGCCGATGAAATAATTAGGTCTTTAATAAACAATAAATTTTTAAAAAAAAGTTATTTGATATCATTCGACTACTATTTTTAACTAGATAAAATATTCTTAACAAAAAATAACTTTTATACTTTTAGACAAAAAATATAAAGTAAATAATAATGAAAGATAGTGTCAAATGATAATAAAAAAAAAATGATATCAAAATATCAATATCCTAAACTTTACTAGGATAAACTCTATTATTCAATATCTTGATATTATATTAAAAAATAAATTTTAAGTCTATCTCAATTTTACACACCAATTCATAATGTGTGATTTACTCTTATAAATATAATATAAATTAATTTTATCTCTAATTGATACGATGTAGTTGATATAAGACTTCCAACAAAACAAAATTGTAATTTTTATCTGGCATTTAGTGTGTTATTTATTTTTTAAGTCACTTTTATTATTTTATTTTTTTGTTCTTGAATGAACAATGCTTTATTTGTTGTAATGATAGAGATATTTCATTGTCTACATATAAATTTTCTGAAAAGAAAGGAGACATACAAAACAGAAATTTTATAGGGAAGTGAACAATCAAAGTGGAGTTGTGATCTCTCACTCAAACAGAAAGCATAATGCAAATTGCAAAAAGGGGTTCAGAAAATGCCTAGCTATTTTGTGTGTGTGTTTCTGAATTAGAAGCCACAAGACAAAAAATATAAAGAAGAGTGTAGGACCCTGCCACCCAAATTCTGCCTGGAGCTGATGCATCCCTAAACCTTGTGCCCTTTGCCAGATTAGAATGACCAACTCATAAATTTTCCAAAAGATTCCAATGTTTTTCCTCACAATTCAAAACTCAACACCATCAACAACCCTTCCTTTTATTAATCTTATCCTTACAAGTCACTCACACTAATCAACCCACTAAACTAATGCATATATTAGCTAACTAATACTTATAAACAACAACGCTCCAACCATATTCAAATTCTTTATTCTGGTTTTGCTTCACGACTTTTGTATCTCTGCGTATTACCAGAGGAAAAGCTGCAATTTTTATTATTATCCACAAAAAAAAATGAAAGCTACAGTTATATATATGATCATTGTCTCATCCACGAGAAAGAAACAAAATATATTAAAGGGCTCATTATGCTTGCTTCAATTCAACCATGTAGAATTAACATTATTTAATAATGGACGTGAGATAAGTTAATCACTGACATCCATGTGCCGACCATGTTTTACAAATCAAAAGGAAGAAATGTTTGTATATATATAATAATTAACGGACACAAAAACCTTCTGTGTTCATCATTATCGCTCTATTCTTTTTGTTTTCTGAAAAACCCTGTTCATCTAATCATTGATGAATATTTCAAATTTCCTGCAACTCCCTACCGTATAGTTTTTTCATAATATCGAAATGATGACATGGATTTGCGAACACAAACAATTAAACATTTGTTTCGAATAGCAACGGCATCTTCTAATTTATTACATGTACTTTTTTCTTGGTTTAGAATTATTATTCCACAATAATCAATGCACATATAGAATAACTTTAATTCATATTCAACTTAAATTTATTATATTAAATTGAGTTACCTTATTGTTTTTGTATTTGAAAGGTAAAAATAGACAGTAAATTTTCTTTCTTAAAGTACAACTCACTCGGTGTCTTAAATAGTCTGAAATAAACAAATCATTTTAAATACTATTTTTTTCAAATTAGTGTCGAACTAAAAATATAAAATTAATAAGTAATTAAAACTTTAATTACTTATTAATTGAAGAGAGAAGATAACTAAATTATACATTAAAAATCTGAAAATTGCTTGCATGGTTGTTTGATGTGTGGGTTTACGTGTGGTTCAATGGAGCCAAATCCTAAAAAAGTAAAAACTCAAACAAAAAGAGAAAAAAACTGTAGACACCTGACAGCAGTAACAGCGAACTAACAGTGGGGCAGAGTATTTGCGTGTTGGTTTCAAATTCTCGAATGCACCGTGCCGATGCATGAGGTGGTGACACGTGTCTTTTGCAGGCGCGAGTTCAACGTGATTATTTGTCGAGTCTCGACAACAGCACCGCCCATGAGCAAGCGCAGCGAAGGACCACGTAGAATTCGGTCCCTGCAACTGTATCCGTCAAAACAAAACGTTTTACCCTTCTTCTGTTAACTTTTTTCCAGGTTCCGTTATTTCAAACCACGGTAATCCACGTCCACGTTCCAGTGCTGCGCGGAACATGGTCGGTCTTTCTAGGAGTGGTTGGAATCACGCCAGCTAGGACAAACCCCATCAATCATTGGTCTCTATCAAACAAAACAATAAAAAATTCAACATATTACGCTTGCGGGACCCACTCCCACTACCCTCACCCTCAGTTCTATTAACTCTAACTCATTAGGATTATAAATCCGCACCTTCCTCCTTACCCTATCACACTCACGCACTCACAACTCACAGGAATCCGAGGCAAGAACAGGGAGAAGAAAAAAACATGGAGGGGAAGGAGCAGGATGTGTCGTTGGGAGCGAACAAGTTCCCGGAGAGACAACCGATTGGTACGGCGGCGCAGAGCCAAGACGACGGCAAGGACTACCAGGAGCCACCGCCAGCGCCGCTTTTTGAGCCCTCAGAGCTTACTTCATGGTCCTTCTACAGAGCAGGGATAGCAGAGTTTGTAGCAACTTTTCTGTTTCTCTACATCACCATCTTAACCGTCATGGGCGTCCTCAGGTCTCCCACCAAGTGCCAATCCGTTGGTATTCAAGGAATCGCTTGGGCCTTCGGTGGCATGATCTTCGCCCTCGTTTACTGCACCGCCGGAATCTCAGGTTCATTTTTTTTTTCTCAACATCTCAGGAAAAAAATCCTTTTTTTTTAGTTGTTAAAGATAAACAACGTTGTTTGTTTGTGTTTGTGGTGCAGGTGGTCACATAAACCCTGCGGTTACCTTTGGGCTGTTCTTGGCAAGGAAATTGTCGTTGACCAGAGCGTTGTTCTACATAGTGATGCAAGTGTTGGGTGCTATCGCTGGCGCCGGAGTGGTGAAGGGTTTCGAGGGAAAAACCAGATACGGTGCATTGAACGGTGGTGCCAACTTTGTTGCCCCAGGTTACACAAAAGGTGACGGACTTGGTGCTGAAATTGTCGGCACCTTCATCCTTGTTTACACCGTTTTCTCAGCCACCGATGCCAAACGTAGCGCCAGAGACTCTCACGTCCCCGTAAGCGTCTACCTCTTTCTTCCTCTTAATTAATAGAAGTACACAAGTCTGGTGGAGCTAACTAATTGTGTGGTTTGGTTGAATACGTAACTAGATTCTGGCACCTTTACCAATTGGGTTCGCTGTGTTCTTGGTTCACTTGGCCACCATCCCCATCACCGGAACCGGTATCAACCCTGCTCGTAGTCTCGGCGCTGCCATCATCTTCAACAAAGACCTTGGCTGGGACGATCACGTGAGATATTTAATTTCATTCTTTCTTTCTGTTCGGCCAATTTTAGGGTTTTCGGGAAAACCAATCTCGACCGTCTGATCTCTGACGCTAATTGATTGTCTCTTTTTGTGCAGTGGATCTTCTGGGTGGGACCATTCATCGGTGCGGCTCTCGCTGCCCTCTACCACCAGGTCGTAATCCGCGCCATTCCCTTCAAGTCCAAGTGATTGAATCGAACGGTTCATGGTTAATGGTTAACCAATCAAGCAATGTTTGTGGGTTTTTCGGTTTCATTTTATCCAATGATCTGTTTTATCTTTTTTTTTCTTTTAATTTAAAGTGTTGTATTTTGTATGTAAAGATGTAAACTTATGATTATTATTAGGTGGTGCATGTGTCGCGTAATGGGCCAAGTTATCCTCCGCTTTTAAGTTGGAAGAGGCCCAGCGCATGTGTGATGTACGGCTGTGATTGTGTATTATTATGCAAAATCAAAAATAACACCAGAGTCATTTATGCATCTTTTATAATATTATTTTTATTTTTGGTGTCCTCCCTGTAATTTTTGTCCTCTTCCCTGAAATATAAGTGAAGGTTGGGTTTCTTTATCCACGCCTGTGGCCGTTATTAGTAGCCAGGGATAATGAAAAATGCATGGAGTGAAGTTGTGAAAAGAGTGGGGTTGGAAAGTAGGTGTGTGTGGGTGGGTGGTGCTGTCTATTGCCTAAGCTGGGACCACTTTCCTCGTCAATAATGCTCATTCGGTAGTGTTGTCTATTTAATAATGATTTCTGATCATAGCCCAGAGAAAAATAAATAAATAATGTACATTATTTTTGTTTTTTATTAAATAAACTTAGGATAAGCTTCATCTTGCCAACGGGATAGTATTTTCTTCTAGTTACTTCCATGGAACCCTTCCCTCTAGAGACGTGGCACGCGTGAGGAGCATCGGAGAAGAAAGCGTTAATAATGTGACACGTGTATCGTTGCTTTTGTTTATCGAAAGAAAAGAAAGTGATTTTATGGTTTTTTAATTGTCTTCACGGATTCGTGAGCAAGAGAAGGGATAAGGATTTGGGGACATGGTATCGTCTTCTTCTGAGAGGTTTAATTTCGTGTTTTGCAATTTAGCAAACATCCAATTTCGCTCCTTCCAACATTCTTTTAGTGATCCGACTAACACCGTTGGATTAAATCTAATGGTGGGAAATGATTCGGAACCCATGGTACCCGATTCATCTTGCCTTATGCCAATTCTATCTTTGATGCGACTGTTATCTAACATTTTACCGTACCGTGTTACTTCAATTGTTTTTTATATGACTTTTACATCGTATTAACTAAGTATTATGTTTTTTTGTTTGTTTTTGTAATTAATCTTTAAAGACATGATTTGGTTATTTTAATAATTAAATCATTTAAAGTGTAAAATAACTAAATGTAAACAACTTAAAACATAAATTTTACTATACCTTTTTATTTTTTATCAATAATTTAATACGTAAATTATTTAAAATGTATGTATAAATTAAAGTATAAAATAATGGAGGCAAAGTTTTCCTAAATTTAATAAAATCCAATGAAAATAAGAATGTATATTAAAAACTTAAATTCACCTTGGTCTTGTTCCGAATCCTTGTAGAGAATAATTGAATGAGCTAAATCTGCCTACTTACTTATTGTATGACTGATATTTTTTAATAAATAACTCCAACTCATCGATAATTCGCCTTAGAACTCTATACGCTTAAATTCATATTTAAATAGAATTGATTGTCCAATTAGTAAAATATTGAAAGAAAAAAAAGAACTGCGGTTGCATTACTTAAATAGCAATGATGTCCAATTACATTAAAATAAAAATGTATTCACGGGTCCATTCTGAAGCCATAACCACAAGTTATACGAATGGGGTAAAAGAAAAACAATAAAAAAGACTTGAATTGAAATGATAAATGTCTCGATTGCATATTTCTTTATGTTACCAAACAAGTAAGATAAGATGTCTATTTCGATCTCTCGTCATTCACCTTACTTATGTCATTTTATTATTTCCTAAGGAATCACTCTCCTTCCTTTCACAACCCTATTTACAAAATATTTCACCAATATTTCTTACTATTTTTAATAACTTATTTATCGGAAGTGTTCACTCACTATCTATTCTGTATAAAAATATATATTTCATTTCTTTTTATTTTTCAAATATTTATAAAAAATGTTGAGACTTTCAAAAAAAAATTACATAAGAGATGTATTATCAATTAGATATGAGGCTAATTCACTTATAAAGAATTGACATCATTTTCTCAATCCAAAACTTTAAAGCAATTAATTTATTCTTCATCGTTGTATAGTACTCAACTTTACCATTTTTACTCAATATGATACTTAGACTCATACTTGAATATCCAACAATCTCTCTCAATCTAACAATCCTTTTCAAGAGTTTCTTCACATTAGTACTTCCTATCTCTAGCTTTCACATTTCACACCCTTTACTTGTGACGCCGTTTACATAACGAGACACGTTTGCTTGATCTTTCGTCACGAAAACTTTCAATATAAAATCAAATTCATATGAGTCAATCACCCAAACAAACCTTACTTAGGCTTTGATAGCACTGTTGGGATTTTCGAGAGAATCACTAAAAATATACAATATCAATGGGATATATGCTCAATCCTTACAATAAGATATTGATACCACTCTCAACCTAAAACCTTAAATTAATGGGTTTATGAGTCTTAATCTTTATATGATGCTCAACTTTATCATTTTTATTCAATATAAGACTTAAACTCATATTTAAATATTCAACAATATATACATATATATATATATATATATATATAACTATCATTTTATACACACGGATGAATATTGAGTCTTTTTTATATATCATTCCATTAAACTAAATGAAAGTATTTAAAAATAAATCTTTAAAGTATAAATTTAGAAAGAAAAAAATTAAGTACATTTGAAATCAAATTATTCAATAAAGTAATAACATAAATAGATTTGACCTTTCTAAAAAGCAAATTTAAATAAGCTACATCAAAGTATAAATTTTATAATATTGATCTTCTACAATATAATTTCAAACTCATATATCTAAATTATATATATATATATATATATATATATATATATTTAAAGTTAAATTTTAAATAATTCTCCTAATAGTTTTATTTTGATCGATTAAATTTAAAATAAAAAAATTCAAATATAACAATAATAAAAATGATAGACGATAAACAATTTTTAAAAAATATATAAAAATAAAGATTAATTTTAAAAAATTTAACCAATAACGCAAAAGATCATATCTATATAGCTATAAATTATTTATTTCACACTTCACACAATATTTTAGTACTATCAAATTCAAACTAAACAACTAAAGACAAATCAACCACCACCACCAAAAGATCATCCATGGGAAGTAATAAAAA
>Ga0209589_1004733_pt1 | contig 23374 bp, 7 predicted proteins | sample CowpeawhiteBW_FD_187525 | JGI IMG/M metagenome (GOLD analysis project Ga0209589, IMG submission 187525) | Root nodule microbial communities of legume samples collected from California USA - Cow pea white BW (SPAdes) (version 2) | ecosystem: Host-associated > Plants > Roots > Nodule | place: USA...
GTTCAAAAAAATGCAAAAAAAAAAAAAAACACTCTAAAAGTTGGTAGAGATTACTGGCTCTTAATTAAAAATCTAAAAAGACAATTCAGATGCCCAACAAAAGCATCCTATCTTATATCCAAATTTATCCATTCATCTAAGGCTCCTTTGTTGCATGAAACCAGAGAATATAGATAGGTACTGCATACTGCTGTCATCCCAACAATTTTAATGGGCTACAACCATGATCGTAGAATGAAGGCATGCGGCAAAACAAGCTTATAAATTATTTGAAAGTTCCTAGATTAATAATTGAAAATCATAAAATGAAAGCAATATTACCCGAATAAAAGCTGACTTTAAACGATTAAAACATCTAACTCAACTGTTATTTTTAATAATTGACGGTAGAAAGTTAAGAGAAAGACTCCTTCGTATTATTGCCATTCCATACACCAGAATAATTTGGGACATCCACTACAGCATTTTTCAAATACAACTAGAAATTGCACGGCATGCATATATCTGCTAACTGTTGTCCAGCAAAAAGAAAAAATATTTTACTCCCATGATTTCTCCAACATATTGTCAAGTGTGCAATGATTTGCAAATAGTTAAACAAACCAACAATTCCTTACTGCAATGCATTCCTTCTGTCACACCATTTTGTTTCCATTAACTAGCAATCTATTTAAAATGACTTTCCCGCGATAACAAAGCCCATGTCAACCTAACATTAATGACCTTGGGCCACTCATCCAATTTCAAACGTACCAAAATTACACACAGACATCTTAGGTGTTTGAAGAGTAAGTCATTACTCACATTACATTGAAGGTAAAACATATCAATGTCCCTCACCTTGACTACAATTTCAATGTTTTAAACTGATGTTGTATACATTCAGTGGTGTACATAGTAGGAAAACTCGCTAGCACAAAGAGCACCTAACAATAACTCAATCCGTAATTTCAGAACAAGTTTAATTATCAAGAGAGGGAGGAAAAAAACCTACCAGACTGTTACAGTTAATACATCTTCGATTCGGCGTAAGTTTGAGAAGACCTCGAATTATTCGTTCATTTTTCTCATCTTCCTTCGCTCGACTAGCCATCTTCACTTCTGTTGCACACATCAGAGCATATACGACATAAACATCAATTACTCACGAAAATAAAAAAAATCCAATTAAGCAAACTCTGCTTGCTCCAAAGGCTACAAAGCAAAACAGACTAAAAACTTTTCATGTTTTCATCCAAAATGAAGATCATCCGCGTTAGCTCCGCATAACGCGGCTAGAATGTTCCAGAACTAAAACGAAAACAATAATCAAGAACATTCCGTTCCTTAGGCAACAATTTTCGCAGCAACGGAACGGCGAAGAGTGCAAAGACGACGCAAAAAGAAACGACAATGAGAAAACAGTAGATCTGGTAGTAGAGGACTAGGCTAGAATAGCAAAGCGTTCAAGTGAGCAACCTTGTGTAGTGAAAACTGTTTGAAAACCTGAACAGTTGAAGAAAGAGGAACGCTAACGAGAGAAAAAGGAAATGAGAAGTAGTAACCTGATTTTGCAGCAGAAGAAGAATCAGTTATGAGTCTTCAACTTCAGCACCTTACAGCGCTCAAAGGAGAAAGAGAGAGCGAGCGAGCAAGAGAGAGATCTTTCTGAATTAAGAAATCAGTTACAGGTTTGTACAGAGTCGGGGGAGATTAGCGTAACAGCATGAAAAGAGAAGAAAGGGAGAGGACAGAGAGGAAAGGAAGGATTGATCGAAAAAAAAAAAGTTTATTATATTTCGCAAATTTTTTTAGTACAGCCTCCAGCTGTATACGGAGGATGATTTTATTTTACGGTCTGATTCTAATTTATTAGAACAGTCTCCAGCTTTGGTCGTACATGAGGACTCCAAATTCTATATATAGCATTCTTGACTATTATATTACTCCTTTTTTTTTAAATAGAAAAAACACTAAAAAGGAAAATAAAATAATTAACACAAGTAATATAACACAACGAAAATATGTATAATTTTTTTTCTGGCCTCATCTACAACAAACATTTCATTTGATGGTAAAATTGATTTTGAAAATATGTATATTATGTGTGAATATTTTTGTGGGTGACTGAAAAGGTTCGAAATTATACGAATTATGTGTCTAATTCGTATACATACAGCTTGTGATATTCCTTGTCTAAATTCAACTAAAGTTTTGAAACTTCCTTCCAATCCTCGTCCAATAAGGGTTTCAGAAAGTTTTAGACCCATGTGTAGTTGATTTTGAAATTCAAGAGAAGGCGTACTCTGAAAAAATCAAATAGCTTGATTGTGAGTTCAACCTTTTAAAATTAGAAAGAAAAGTGTGTTTAGAAGATTTACTTTCTTTTGTGAAAAATATTTTGTTTTGACTTTGAATAAACAAAGTGATGGTGTGCCCAAATTGCTCCTATAGTTGCATCCCAGATTATTTTCTTTTCTGCCTAACAACATATTTTTTGATGGAGACTATTTTTCCCCGAAGATAATTTTACTCCAAACATTAGTTGAATCATAAGTATCGGAGTCTAAATATTTGACATTACTATATATTTAAAACTAACTGATACTTAAATTAAAAATAAATAATGCATAAGTTTATTTCTGCTTTTAATGATTTTATTCTCTGTTTGAAAACATAATTCCTTAATTTTTCTTGTCTGTTATTTCTTGTGAAGCCTCTACCTTCATTTATTTTTCAACTTAGAGATCAAGATAATTAAATGTTATTTTTAAGTAGTTAGGTGTGTCTTATTAAAAAAAATAATAGGAAATCTGGCTTTGGAACATGAAATTGTGCACCATGAGGTAAAGTTCAACCCATGGGTAAAATCTGATCTTAAAAATATCAACTTCTGGTATATCAATCTTTTTACCTCGCTAGCTCAAGACTGGTTGAAAGAATTAGGTTCATCACGAAAAAACTTCTAAATTTTACACAGTGAACAGTGACGTGGAAAGTAATATTTTACTGCTACTTTGACATGTAATAATGAAAGTTTAATTAATGGGATAATAACCACTTCGATACAAGGATGTAAATTTTGTATCACTTTAAAAAAAAGTGACAATTATAATCCAAATTTTGAAAAAGTGATTTAATTAGATCATTTGTAAATATAAATTATTAATGTTATTAATGGTGTGTCGGTCTATAGTTTTTTTACTTTTTAAATCTTTCTAAATTTTTAATATTTTTTTACAAAAAAAGAAAATATCGATCCAGTAAATGGTGTGAACGCGGCATTTTTAGTGTCATATGACAATGCAATTTCACGTGTTATTTTAATTTAGTCTTTATATATGTCTTATTGATTCAATTTAGTCCCTCGTATATGTCTTATTAATTCAAAACATATCATTTTATATTTAACATATCTTCTTATCACCATATGGATCATAAAACCATTAATTGATCACCCTAATTGACCTATCAACGAAACCACTTTTCTAATAAACCACATTACTTGACTAAGATGACAAAAATACTTGTGCATGCGGATATTTAAGAAAAAAAGTTCAAAGCGGATAGTTGATACCTACATATAACAGATATTTTAACAGTCATTCATGAACAGATTGAATACAAATATCATACCCATAGGTATCCGTTATAAAAAAAGAATCTATATTTTATTAATTAAAATTAAAGTTATATTTATATTTATATTTTATTGGATTAAATTAATTATTATTAAAAATTAAATTTATATTTATTTTATTTTCATTTAAATTTTATTATAAAAATTTATAAGCATGTCTGATGCAACCACTGAAATTATTACTTACCTAATGAACCCATTTCAATAACCATTTTTAGGGAATATCTCTTAAAAGTAAGAAGAAAAAAAAAGTAATTGAAAAGAAACTCAACGAAAAATCAAACAAAAAGAATCGCCGGATTCTTCCATTGTGTTTCCGGGACCATGTGTAATGTTCAATGCATAATATGCTTTCATTTCAGCTTTCTTTTCTCCAGCGATGAACAATAAAACTAAAGGAATTTTAATCAATAATACCATATCCCTCTTCGTCGCATACAAATATTCAAAACAATTATAAGCTTCTTTCCTGTCGTTTACTACAGTACCACTATGGCTGTCCGTACAAAACAACAACGCAACCATAACTTGCAAACTTTATTTAAGTTATAATTATGCAATATCTTTTACTTCATTTTTTAGTCCAAGGAATAGAAAATTATGCATCCTTTAGCATAATTAATTGAAATTCAAAAGATTGTCACATCTTTTCTTTATTATATTACTTATTACTATGAATTATTAATTTTTTGAAATAATTTTTATTATATATAATTAAATTATAACAAAAAACTGAAAAATATTAACACATAATATCAAATTCATTTATTTAAATACTAATTACTAATTTCGCTTACAAGAATTTAACTTAATGATTTTAATTAACTTTGGTAATTAAAACGTTGTTTATAAAATAATAACGCGTTCAAAAACTAATTTACTCTAAGTTAAGTTATTTCAGAAGAACCTTTTTCATTTTTTAACCCATTAAACTTCTCTAATTTCCAACAGTAGTGTATTCTCTAACAGTAGTATTTTTTTCAAAACTTCTTCTTTCTTTTAATTTTTTTTCTCTATAATGTCACTTCAATACTCTCAAAACAAATCAATAAATATAATGCTTTTTATCCAAATTACTTTACATTGAGTAAAAATAGTTAATCACACGTACAGCGTACAATTTATTGTTTTAAAATGCATTTCAAACTTAGTTTTTTTTTTTATCTTTTTCATTATTTAATAACTTATTACCAAATAATAATAAAATATTTAATTAACTTTTATTATTTAAAATCTACGTGATACGGAAATAATTTATAACAAGTAAAAAATATTAACAAATAATTTATTAAATTTACTTTTTTACATTATCTAATAAACTAAAATATTAAACAAAATAATTAACATCAAATAAATTTACATCAAAATATTTTGACGGTATGGGTATATGTACCACTACTCTACAGAGTACCCGATGAGAACAGAAAATTTCGAATTCTTTGAATGGCAGAAACACCGACACTAATCGAAAAACCCAGACTAATAAACCCTGAACCATTTTACAGACTTTTTTTTTCTTTTTCTTTTTTCTTTTTTCATTAGTTTTTACGGTTTGCCACAGGGGACGGAGTTTCAGCGCTGCGGTGCACTGTACGAAGGGTGGAAGCGAGCGATTACGATGAAGACGGGATTCCATCGGTGGAGTTCTGATGATCAAAGAAACGTAAGTGATGATTAATTGGACGGTCTTGATGAGCGCAAAGTAGGAGTTATCATTGATGAGCAACGAGGTTTTCGTGGCTCGGTCTCTTTCGAAGTTGCCTTGCCGCTTATACCAAGTAATTCTTTTCCACTTTCTTGTCCCGTTTTCTGGGTTAGAATTTTAAAAATCTTTTATGGTGTATTGTTTACCCGTTACTACAATTTTGGGTTTGTGAAGCGTTCATTCTCAAACACTGGTAGCTCTTCCTGAACAAAGGAGCTATCTTCTGCGCCTTTTAGTTTCTTTGCCCATGCTTTTTTCTCACTTGTTCTTCGCCATAGCAATCACAGAATTTATAGTTCCAAAGTGCCCATGATTCTCTATTTCTAATCCTTTTTACATTATTTTTGTCAGCTTGTATTGTTCTTTTCTTCTTCTGCAACCTATCAAATCAACTTATTCATATCTTGACGATGACAAAAGAATTCCTCTACCACCGCATTATTGTGTTGTTGAATAAAGTCAAATCATATTCACAATTCAGACTACTTTACCACTATCCAGTCAACAATTGACCTTACGTCCTGATAATCAAGGCGTGTGTTTGTTTTTCTTATTTCCCACTTCCCAGTGCCGTTCAACATGAATCCGTCACTCACTTAATATGGGTATCAGCGGAGATTAATGAAAAAACAAACACTAATATCATCAATTTTTATCTAAATCTTTGGCTGTGTTGACAATAAGTCTTTCTGAAAATACACTCTAATATTATGTCAAATACTTTGAGTAGTACAACCCTTTGTCTTGGGCCTTCAACCATATGCATTAACCACAACAATTACCAAATCAACCACTAACTACTACCGAAACATAATTAATGACCTCTATTACCAGACTTAATTAATATTAAGAATCACTCTTAACCTTTGCAATCGCCCAACTAATTATAACAAAACATTAAATACCACACTTGAAGCACTCAAAGCCTAAGTTGCTTGACCGACCTCCTCTCCGTTGACCTTTTCCGCACCAATTTTGTTGAAGATGGTTTCGAAGAATCGGTCAACACCACAAATTGCTTGAATGTCAGTTGAAAGCATTGAAAGAAGTGTGTTTGAAGGACAAGACAGCCTTATACATCTTGTACCAAGTTATGAATGAGTTCGACTTTGAAAAGATTGCAAAGCATTGAAAGAAGTGTGTTTGAAGGACAAGACAGCCTTATACATCTTGTACCAAGTTATGAATGAGTTCGACTTTGAAAAGATTGCAAGTGCAAAATCTTCAAGAGAAGCGTGAGACATTCTGGAAAAGGCATATAAGGGGAATGATCGTTTGAAGCAGGTTTGACTTCAAACTCTCAAGGGAGAGTTGGAGAGCATGAGGATGGAGGAGACTGAAGGAGTAGCCGAGTACATCTCTCAGATTAAAACAATGACAAACCAGCTCTGTAGAAACGGAGAAAAATTGCCAACTAGTCGAGTAGTGAAAAAAATCTTAAGGTCGTTAACTGACAACTTTAAGAATATAGTATGCTATTGAAGAGTCCAAGGACTTGTCAATGCTCTATGTTGAAGAACTTGCCAGGTCACTTGAGGTGCAAATTGGGTAAGTGTTTCAGTTGTGGTAAGGTTGGGCATTTCGCAAAAGATTGTCGATCTGAAAATAACAGAGAAGAGACAATCAATCTCATCGAAGAAGTTGAAGAAGCGATTTTGTTCATGGTGGGATGTAACGTGGGGGTAGAGCACAAGCAAGTGGAGAATTTGGTAAGAAGGTTGAGTATCACAAGAGAGTCAAGTAGCGTAGATAGGTCGATAAGACATGCACATAGCCCAGACAACTTGATGGGGTGCCTAGATAACTTATAAAGCTTGGTAGAGAGTGTGGAGATCTCAAATAGCCCGAAAAGGGACATGGAGAGCTCAATGGAGCAAATGAACATTTCAGAGAGTTCAGTGAGATGTCTAAATAGCTCAGCATGGAGTGTTGATAGCTTGGAGTTTGAAGAAGAGCTTGTTATTCAAAGGTTAGAGATTGCAAAAAGAGACTTGCAACATGGAATCAAAATGGAGGTTAGCGGCAATGCAATTTTGCAAGCAAACTTAGAGAGAAAGAAGCAAGTTTTGCATAAAAGGCGCTTGGAACTTGAAACATTGCAAGAACACTTATGTGTTTGAGCGGAACAATACATGGGAGCACGACCTATTGATAAAAACTCGGGTAAGAACAGGTCAGTTACTGAGATAGCAAAGAATCCAATAAGTAACAAGTCAACCACAATGAAAGTGAGTTACAGTCAGCTACAGAGAAGAATCAGACTATTAATGAAAGGAGCAAGCACGGTGTGGAGTGCACGTGGCAAAGCTTGGAAGAAGGATGAAAGACAAAAGAAACATTTAAGTTTACAGGGAGATTTTGTTAGGTAACTTAAATACGGTTAGTTGTATTTAATGTTTTGTTATAATTAGTTAGGGGATTGCAAAGGTTTGGAGTGATTCTTAGTATTAATTAAGTCTAGCAATAGAGGTTTTAAAAAATGTTTTGATAGCAGTTAGTAGTTGAGTTGGTAGTGGTTGAATTGGTAATAGTTGTGTTTAATGCATGTGATTGAAGGGCTATGTTGGTTCTTCTTTTAATGTAACCTTATGGTGTTGTTATGATCATGCTTCTAGCATGGCACCGACGGATATGTTCCTCAGTCTCAACTATGTTCTAGAAATTGTGGGAAGGTATGTCTCCAAAACTTTTGTTTCAGTTTCTTTTGTGATCTAATTATCTGTTTTTTTACCCTGTAGATGTATTTTTGACTTGTTGCACTTGGAATGTAATTTTTCCTCCGATAAATTGGAATTTGAGCAAGTATATGACAAAGTAACCAGTGTCAGCAGGTAAACTATTGGGCATGCCTTATTAATTAAACTAACCTCTAGAAATTATATTAATTTGTATACTAGAAGAACATTAGCATTAGGCCGTGAGGGATTACGAGATGAAAGATTCGTGAAGTTTGGGGGAAAAATAAGCTCGGAAGCTAATGAAATATTTCATTGAGAACATAGAGTGTATTTGAATAAACATCTTAATCAACCATTTATCTAACAAGCTTTTATTTCATGATAGATTATTTCAAAAAATTTACCATGAAACTGAAGTAATAAGTTTAAAAGATATTATTTCTGGGAATTCTACCAAGAAACTTGCTATAATATAAGCTAAAAGCATCATAATATAAATGTTTACTTGACTATATATACAAGATGAGCGAGCAATGTAAATTTATATTACAAATTTAAAAATCACATTCAAAATTCAACACTGTTTCAATGCAGCTAAAGAAGCCAATATCTATGAAACATGAACACATCTCCTATTTGAAGTGTCACGGACACTTTTTTACATTTGACTGAGAACACCAACACTTGCTAGACCCTTCTTATTAAGTGTTTAACTAAGATAATTGCTTATCAATTAGATGACTGAACCGACATCTTGTATAACTAAGACACTTGAGCTGATATACTTTCACAAGTCCTCCTCCTAATACTACTAATACTAGTGTCATCAACTAATTTCTCTAATTTTAGAATAGTCAACTAAAAATATAATGGACAACATTAAAAAATAAGGCCTCTCATTTTTTAGACTTGTTATCATAGAAAAATTATTTTAAGTTAGTTTAAGAATTTGAATAAGAACTAATTTAAACAAAGATTTTTATTTTCTTTTGTTAAAATAGTCATTCACAATTGGATGACTAGACTGTAATGGTTATCAGTAGTTTAGTGATTTACTGTAGCTGTTGACAGGAGCTAAACAGAAACTCTAAGATGGTTGAGCTTGGTGGGGGAGTATCGTTAGCAAATAGCAACCCTCCAAATGGATTGAACATAGAGGGTAGGACCTGAACCATTTGTTACTGACAGTGAAGTTAACGAGTCAGTTTCTGTTACTATTTGGTGACTGATAATTAGTGCGAATATCTTGAACTGAAATTATTAGAGAGAAGGAAAGGGGTAGAATAACATTGTATAAAGGAGAGGGAGGAACATAGTAAGACAGATTGTCAGAAGTTAGTAGTGAGGCCAGGGTTCTCTCTAATCCTTGGAACTGACACAGTTTTCTTCTGTAATTTTCATCCTATTTCTAGGACCTGTTATTACCAATCTGATTTACCCCGAGATAAAGTTTCTTTCTGATAAACGGAGAATGGTATATTGATTGACCATTCTATTTAAACATATAATCAAGTAATAATTTTCTTTAATTCATCTGTTATTCATTGATATGATTATAATACAACTTCCAATCAGTTCTATTGGTTATCAGATATAATTTTTCCATACTTAATATTCGCTTCTAAACGGACTAATGATTAATGTTTGGTGGTTGAAATGTGTTTATAATGCAGTACAATTTTTGGCCCCCATTTCATGCAGTACTCTCTGAAGGATGATTATTTGTACAAAATCTGAAAGATACAAATGTTGTGTGGAAACAAACAAGCTATATTTAACGTATGTTGCTGGTACTTCAGAAACTTTTCCGCCTTTTTCGGTAAAATGATCTTCGTTATTTTTTGTGGTTCGTTGTAGATGCAGGGTAAAACTTCAAGCAGTAATAATTCCGTTTCACTCTGTCAATTTTTTTGGTATTTGATAAAGGGGACATTGATGCAAGGATACTTTAACTTAGGCCACGTATTTGTATTGATACTTATTAATGAAGTATTTAATTTATAAATTTGTAGTGCATTACAAGAAAATATTTGACTAATGACTAATTTTAATGACAAAAAATAATTAGTCAGTGTATAGTGACTAATTTAGGTATCAACTTATAAATTACAAATTATTGACAACTAAAATAGTTTTAAAAAGTTATAATTGGTATAATTAAAATAGTTTTTATTATGAATTGGGTTCTAGATTAGTCACTAACATTAGTTACCAAGGTGTTGACTATCAAAATAATAAATTTCTAAATTGGTTAATAACATTAGTTATCAAGATTTTGATTAACAAAATAATTTATCTCTAAATTGGTTTGTAATTAGGAAATTAGTCTTTAACATATTTCTGGTTATTAAAATGGATCATTATTTATAAGTTTTTTTTTTATAGTAGTACTTTTATAATGATAATAATTAATATTTTTATGTTGACAACTTTAATATATATACTTTTATTTTGGATTCAGACAATAACAATTAGATATTTATTATGTTTTTAAGAATTATTATATACTTTTCGATATTCATATATCATGTATCGTATTTTATTATTTTTAAAATAAATATATATCATGTATCGTATTTTATTATTTTTAAAATAAATATATTGATGTATTAAAAACGTGTTATATTTAATACTCGTATCGTATTTTTACATCATAGAGAAATACCGATGTTTTTAAGATTTTTCTTTTGTTTAGTCCATAATAGTTATCTTTAATGAAAAGCTATTCATTTGAAGGAAAATGATGAATAATCACCCGTTTGTTTTAATGGTTTTATTGAACATAACTTTGAAGAATAAAGTATAAAGTATATCTTGAATCACTTCAGTCATTTGTGAAGTTACATGTTTAGTATGCATGAAAAATAAATTAAATCACTTTTACTAATGAACATCACCACACCGTTAAATTAAATGAAAAAGCTTACCCCCTTAATCTCTTACGATAAATTCTGTACTTACTGCAATACTTTGGACGCTAGTTGTTTATGGTACGTCGGGTGTTTTTTTTTTTTTTTTCATTTTTAATGCACGGGAATAAAAAAATATAGCTCAAAATGTACAGTCTGGAAAAAAAATTACTATACTTTTTTAAGTACTTAATCTATATACAAGACTCTATGGCTTAAAATCATATTCATAGCTACCAAAAAAAAATAGTAGTTACTATGTTATTTATAATAGTTGTTTAAGGTTTTTCATTCAAACTAAGAAAGATATTTACTTTTCTTTTTTAATTTTATGTGATTTGTCTATTATACCCGTTTCAATTTTCTTATTTTAATGTGTATCTATATATGTTATTTTTTTTCTCCATTATCAAAGTTAAATTTCTCTATCTTCTTCAAATTTTAATACACTTATCAATAAAATTTTCACACCCAAAATATTTTTGAAGACATGCCACCATATATACATATACACTTAATAGTTTACTACGGTCAGCTTATTAATATTAAATTATTAAATGTTTTTCGAACTATAAAAGGAAACGTGTTTACTTGTTTCAAAATATTTGTATTTTAGGTACTTCCATATGTATGAAGATTTGAAACATGAATAAATTCGTTTGATTTTAAGAGCATAAATATGTTTATTTTTGAAATATTTCTTACCTAGTTAAATATGAAGAAATTAGAAATTAATATATTTTTTATAAATTAAGTACCTAATCATAAAAAATATTTTAAAATAAAATTAAGGCAGAATTATTCTATCACCAAATATTATATCGAACTTTTTTTTTCCTAAAAGGGCGCGTCTATTATTTGGGAAATAGAACAATTAGATTTTGTGTCCACAAGACAATATTCCATTCCAGACAAGCTTGATAAACAAAAAGGCATAATTATTGAGACAGATGAATTAATTGAATTTTGAATTTCGGATGATATATCTTTTGATATTTTATTTCTTTGTAACTCTCTCAATTTTTTTTTTTTCTGTTCGATGAAATATCATAGTCGCCTATAATGAATTTTGAATACTTAATGCGGTGTAGGGTATTAGCATTGGTAGCGTGAAGAACGGATTTTGCTTGTGGATGTCACTACAATCTACAATGGTGGAAGTGCGAATTTAAGAGAACCGTAAGTAGTGACAAACAGGTTCAGTCGGTGTCTCAGAGCAGCAAGAAACAATTAGAAAAATTTTGATCGACATCACTTTTTTATCTATAATTTTCAACTTTTAACTCACATCTTTTATTTTGTGACGCAATTTTTTTATAAACCATTGATTAATATACTATTATATATTTTTTTTTAAATTAATAATTTATACTAAATCATATCAAAAAATAAAAGATGAGAATAAAAAACGAGAATCATAATATATAATTTTCATAAATTATAATATTAAGCGACACCCCACTTTATTTCATTTTTAACAAAATTATTACAATCTTCTCATCATAGATATATTTATACATATACACATACCTATTCATTTATAATGATAAAATTTACAAACAAATGACGTTATAGGAAGTTTTGCATTTAATATGGTAACAAGTTTCCAAAAGCAATTAACGACTACAACCTGCTCTGCTCCTTTCACGTACAAAACTCTGGCTGTTTGCTTTGCGTAGAGCCAGCATTAGGTGAAGTCGCTTCGGTAAGGTTTAGATGCACACATATAAAGTTTTCACTATAGTTCAAACTATATAATATATTTGTAAAAAAAAAACATGCTTCTCGTATAATTATTTGTAGAGTTGCTTTCACATCTATCGTAAACTGTGTTTGGAATCACCGAATAAAGAAAGATAAACTACGTAGAGAAAACAAACTACAATATTTTCCAGTTTCAAATTTCATATCATGAGAAAGAAAATAACCGTGCATGTTGATGAGTCCACGTTGGATTTCTATGATTCAATCATCCAATTAGGTACATGTTATTATCATGCGGGATATTGTATTTGAAATATCGTTTATTTTTTAAATTTTGTCACAATTTTACTTTTAAAGAACATCTTGAAAGGTTGAATTAAGAAAAAAATGTATTTAAATTTATTTTAGTTCTAACTTTAAATGAGTTCCTAATTGAGGTTTAAAAAAAATGAGAGTTCATATTTGAAGACACTTTTTTTATTTTCCTTAGTTGAGGGGTTAAAAAGGAACTGAGGGTTATTTTTTGAAACATTCTCTTCGAGAATAAGAATTTGTCTTTGTAAGCTTATTTTTATTTTCACATACTTGAGTATCAAACATATAAACATATAATTAGGACAATAACTAGATTGTGTTTCCATCTCTATTTAAATTATTTTATGTGACATATTAGAGGTAATAAGGAGTTATTTTCATTCATTTTTGTTTGGAAAAACAAATCAAGTTAAGTTAAACCGTAAACACAAAAAATCGAACTAGAAATTCAACCATCTTATCATAGGTCATGTTGACCTGTCACTTTTTTGTTTTTTAATTTCATTATGACTAATAATTAAAATTTAATTTGTTAGTAAAATTAATGATTTAAATTATAATAATATTATATATTTATATTTTTAGAACAAATTTAATAAAAAAATTAATCTTTTTAATTATTTAAATTTAAATTTTTAATTAAAAAAATGATCAATGAATAAAAAACCAATTGACCTACAAATTTGTCAAGACGCAATTGGACAAAAGCAATTTACAGGTTGAAAATTCTAATTGAGTCCATCTTATTATCTGGTGTTGGAAGATTAGTCAATGAGTCAGAATTCATTTTGACACTCCTAATATTCATAATATTTTCGCAATGAAAATAAATTTCACATCATCTTTAGTTTAAAATTTTAAAATAATAAATTTGTAAATTATTTTCTTATATATTACTCAATTTTATTATTTTTATTTCATATAAAACTTAAATACATACTTCAATTTTTAAATTAAAACAACCATGAAACACTTCCGGGTGTAGTAGTAGTGGTAAGTGTTAACTTCATATGATGTAAAAAGCACCACACATTTGTATAACTCTACTTTACTGTTAAAGAAGGAAATTAAGCTCATGTGATGTGACTGACACACGCTCCATAAGAGTGTGTTTTCTCTTAGCCTTGTCAAATTCCTCAATCTGCTCCATTTTTGAAAGGATCCACTGTCACATGGACCAACCTGTAGAAATAAAGTACCCTTTATTTAACACAATAATTCACAAACCCCTCTCAGCTCATAGTCTCCAATAATGCAAGGTACACTGTCCCATTTTGCACTATTATATTCAACGTATAGACAAACACGTCAACATGCTCAGCTTCATTCATGTCTCACTCCATCACTCTCACTTATTCTATATCATTTTTTACCCTTTGCACTCATCGATATAATTAAAAACTCATCTACTCACATAGTTTAGAATGTTAATTAAGCATGCATGCCTCATCCCAATCAATCATATTTATTCCAATTCTTTATATAATATATAAGCTATTACAGTGTAGAATGATGTCAATCAAGCATTGTGCACAGTGTTTCTATATAATGCTCAAAACTTAAAAGAATTCCCTGTTATGCCGTCTTGCCATGCGTTTTCTTGTCCTTAGTGTTCAATTTGCGTAACAGTTGTATTACCAAATATGCCTCCACTTTGTTCCTTTATGTTTGACCTCTTTACCAAGCTTATACTTCATTAATTTGGATGTAACACTTATCCACATCGATCTATAATTGTGTATATATAACATATATACATACTCTTTTCCTCCAGCTTCTGCTAAGTCACATCACATTCTCATATAAAGTTTGTCACTTCCACTTCCCTTCCTTTCATCACTGTTTCTTTTCTTATGAATCATGTCTCTCCTCTTTTGACACGCATTTGTTTCTTCCATGGCCTAAACAGTGAATGAGACGCTTATGAAACCATGTTTCTCCTTTTATGACACTGAGTGGTTGGTATCTTCTGTCTTTAGTGGATTTTAGTTTGGTCAGTGTTTGGTGGTTCATCACATGACAGGTTCCAATCGCACAGTCTCTGTTTTCTATTATTATTTTGGATAAAATTCGTTGGGTCCTGTGCACTTTGGTTTCCCCCATAAAATTTGACCTTAGCCTCATTTGTTTTTCTCCTCCTCTATAACAAGCTATAAGCTTTTTTATTGGTTGAGACTTGAGGGTGGGTTTTGAGTCCAGATTTGAGTGTGAGTGATAATAGTGAAAAGTTGAAATGGGTAAACTTGGTTGGGTGTTGGACAAGTTCTGTCTTTCTTCTTGTTCAAACACATGCTTCTGTGTTAATTCCATGGAATTTGAAGATGATGATGAGTTTGAGAGCAAGCCTTTGATTGAAAGTGGCAGCGATCTCAAACTAAGACTCAAGGATGTAGTTGAGGGAAAACAGACTTTGGCTTTTCAATTGAAACCTAAGGTGAGGTTTCTCTTTTCTTTTACATTTTGCATTGAATTCACTTTGGCAAAAAAAATTGAAAGTTGAGATGAGGCTAATTGATATCTTCCTTTTGCTCAATTCTCAGATAGTGATACTGAGAGTGTCCATGCATTGCCATGGCTGTGCAAAGAAAGTTGAGAAGCACATCTCAAAGCTTGAAGGTGAGCACGTAACAATTTTTTCATATTATTAGTGTTCATATTTCATGAGTGTTTTATATAGGAGAGTTTATAATCTTGGATTGTGATGGGTGTATTTGATTAAAGTTTCAATCAAAGTCCTATTTGTTGGAAATTTCACATGAGATGATTTTCTAATCATATATAATTACATAAAAATGTTATCATACGATGAGTTAGAATTAAAATTCATTTTTTTAGGAGTATTATTTGATATTATTATGAGATGGCCAACACTTATTTTATTGAAAAATGGTACCCATCTCTGAAAAAAGTCAACTTGATCATTCTTTGATCTTGTTTTACTTCTATGTGCATTGAACAAAACTCTGATTCCGATTTCTGATAATGGCCTTTTTTTTATGCTTCGCAACAGGAGTGAGGTCATACAAGGTAGATCTGGAAACGAAAATGGTAGTTGTAAGTGGCGACATTCTTCCTTTGGAAGTGTTGCAAAGTGTTTCCAAGGTTAAAAATGCAGAGCTTTGGAATTCTCCCTGACCAAAAATTCTGCACAAAACACCATTACCCTCATCAGATTCTACAAAACTCATTTTTCTTCTTATTAATAATATACAGATATAGTAATATTATATATTAATATTCATAATAATACCTCGTGTAATGTTCCAGCAATGCTCTTGCAGGAAAAAAAAAATAAGAAAAATAAGAAATGCTTGAATGTCCTCTCCCTCTGAAATTGCACATCTTTTTCTTTTTATTAAGGTTTATTGCATTGATGTCCTAAAATTTCACTTTTGTCAACTTTCACCCAAAAAATTTATAGTGAATTCTCTCATTCATTTTATTAATTTTTTTTTCTTTCTCGTATTTGTTTCCCATATCACACATTATGCAAATGGAAATTAGTAAAAAAATTAATGTGATTGATAATTTGATAGAAAGTTAGAGTAATCAACACTCAGAATTTCTATAATGCATTCATATGGATATTAACCACATTAATCATCAGAAAGTAAGAACACGATTTTTAAATGAATAATCAATACAATCAGATAAATGTTAAATAAAATAAAAAAATGTAATAAAGGTATTATTTTATTTTTAAAAAAAATTAAATTTTGCTACCTTGATGTAGTATTATATATATTAGCACTGAGAACCGACGTGTCATTATTACTTCGTTAGTTCGAATGGAGAGCACCTTTCTAATCAAATTCAAGTTGGGCCTTACGTCAGCCCAAACTTGTGAACCCAAAAGGCCGAACAGAAAGTTGGTTTTCCCTTACATAAATATTAGAAATATTTTTTTTGAGTGTAAAAATTATTTACATATTTTGTGTATGTTTTCTTGTAAAAAATTAATATTGCAAGGTCAAACATTGTAAGTTATATTATTTTTTAGAAAATGCTACCAAGTGAAATAAGATTTATTAAAAAGTTATTTATATTTAAAAAAAACGGTTTTTATAAATAAAAGGGAAGAGTATAATCTATATACAAATTAAGAATAGGTCAATATAAGGTGATATATTATTTCTTTATATAGTAGTAGCGATACAAACTTATTTAAGAACAAATATAATTTATGGAAAAGGATAGCATAGAAAGAAGATGCCAAAAGTGCTGTGAAGATTGTTTTGATGTACGTTATAGATGATTTCACGATGGTTAGCATATAATAAGCTGAAGATATAATAAAGTAATACTACGTATACTGTAGTTCATATAATAATTTGTATAATGATATTTTGTTAATGTATGTTATGCATATTATTTAAGATGTATCATAATTATAACTCAAATAATGTCCAAACAATTATATGTTGTAATCAGATTATACGATATATATTTTGTTTACTAAGAAAAAAATATATATTATTTTTTGATGAAGAAAAATAGAAAATTTGGTTATTGAATTGAATAAATAAATAATTTATATTTGAAATTGTTGTGCATGAAGTTAGAGAATTGTCAAATCAGACACAGAAACCAATAACGCTACTGGGAGGCTGCGCCAAAAGTAATTGAATCCAAACCAAACAAAAGGAAAAGTGGCAATGAATCACTTATCAAGATCCAAATCTAAAATAACTCATCTTTTCACATGCATTTCATCTTTCTTTTCTTTACTACAATATTATATTTTTTCTTTTCTTCACTCTTTTCAAAACTCATTTGGAGATGCTGGGAACAAAACAAGTGCCAAACAAAAAACAACTAAATTTATTTATTTATTATTTATAGTGTTATATTATATATATATATATATATATATATATATATGAACAAATATATCAATTCCACGTCTTTCATAATATTCAAATAACTCCATATCCTATTTAAAAATATTTTTAAAATTAATATTTTTTATCTTTATGTTATATTTTGTTATTAAACTAAACTATAAAATATTTACTTCCTACATATAAAATATTTTTCTGAATAAATATAAAAAGAAATTATGTATGCTTCAAAAAATGTTTTATAAAATTCAAAAACAAATTAAAAATAAAGATAAATATATATTTGGTCTCTTAATTCGTAAAAATTAAATAGAATTCATTTTTTTAGTTATTTAACTGTTTGACACAATTAATATATTTTTATCCATTTCAATGTTACTTAAAAAATACATTTAAAACGTAGATAAACTTTAACAATATCTTGTTAAAAAACTATATCAACGATAAGCTTATAGGCTTGAGTAGAAAAATTCAAACCATCCCAAATCGCAATACTCGAAAAAGAAAAATGGATGTGGATCGATTGATACGGATTCAGGTTATTTGGATAAAAAGAATCGGATTTAAATGGATTGAAATGGTCGGGTTCAAAATTTAAATTAAAAGATATCCGATCCGACCATAAATTATAAATGCAGTTACTCTATTTCTAATGTTGTCGCCGCATTACTATTAAAAATAGTAATTATGTATTTATTATCAGAATAAAAGTAGTATTTATTAGACAACTTGTTTCTGTTTTACTAAAAAAGATATACACTTAACTAAATATATTTTTCATTTTTAATAGGAATGAACTTTCTTAGTTATATAATTTTGGAGGGAAATGTGCATAGGCCTTAACTCTGCATGGTTATTTAATAATTATATTAGTTGAGCATATCCTTATTATTCTAATTGTAGTATAAGTGTTTTATAAATATTATCCAGATATTCTTAAAAGTCAATAACGTCTCTCTTTTCACCGTTCATAAAATAAACCAATATAAAGTCCTTCCATTTATTCTTTATGTATATTTTTGTAAGTTTAGATAGTGTCTTTAATAAGTTCACATGTACTCGTATTACTCTTATGTATAGTTCAAACTCGTAATTCAATTAATGAGACTTATTTAAAAAATTGTTTTATATAAAAAGATACATGAAGATAGATAAATAATTTTATGTTGAGCATTATTGTAAAAACATAAAGATTTTATTAAAAAAATAAAAAATATGAAAGATCACATCAAATTTATGATAAAAATATATTGTATATAGAAAAAAAAAATTATTATAAAAAAGAAATTAAGTAATTGCATAGATAAAAAAAATAAACTAATGCAACACCAATAGATAAATTTTTAAAAATTAATAAAATATTTATCATTAACAAAGTCCTTCACAATCTATAAAAAGACCTTCAAAATTTATTATTGTTTTTTAAAAATTATTATATTTTAATATTTAATATTAACTTTCTTTAACGTATTCAGGCAAATTTTCTATATAATCTAACTGATTCATCATCCTTATCGAAGTTAAAACTTTTTTTCATTTCATAAAATATATTGGCGATATAGTATTTATGTCTTGTTATCAATTTTAGATTTTTTATTTATATTTATTTATCTTATGTAAATTATAATTAAACAATAATTAAGGGTGTTAATTTTTTTTTTCTATAATAAGTAAATTATGAATTAATAATTTAGGTTCTTTTGATCAACGTTTATTAACATATTCGTTTAATCCTGAGACTAAATCAAAGCAGTTCACACCAAAAGTATAAATATGCCATAGCAGAAAATTATCTTTAGAAATAGTAAACTATGTAACGTGTAATTGTGACTTGAAAATGATACTTGTGATGCTTTTTGAATTATTATTTTGTTTTCAGAGTTGTGGTTGATCGAAGAATAGTTGCCATGTCATGTGTAATTATTTTGATACTTTATAATATTTTATTTAGCCAACATTTGCAACTAAAAAACTATATATTCTCTAATTACAGTACTTTAAAATTATGTTACTGTATATATGGTTTAAAATTAAGAATTTATAGAATTATACTAGAGTAAAATAACATTGATTTATATTAAGATGTAATATAAATGCATGGATTGTAATAAAATATATTACGATTAATATAACATACACAGGAAACGTAATATAATTATACAAGAGAAACAAATCGATTTTTCAGCATATTATATATGAGGGTGTACAAATAGATAATCTCTCTGGTTATAACGAAAATAAATATTTTCAACTATTTAAAGAACAACTTAATTATATATTCAATTCTTTTACATGTCAAATTTCAAAAAAATATATATATTCAAAATATTTTTCAAGATTAGATGTTAGTAGAGAGTATCTCATTCTATTTTAACCTATATTTAATCCCTACAAATTAATTGAAGAGAGTTAGTGATATAAGATTAGCGGGTTCTTAAATTTGAGATTGAAAATTTATGGAACAATCACGTAAAAATAACAGTTACGAAATAATTTTAAAAAATAATGATTTATTTTTTAAAAAATGTCATCAAAAATATATTAGAGAAAATTAAAAATATAATTTAAAATTACACTTATATATATATATATTACAATTAAAATAATAAATAAAATTACTTAATTATATTTGATACATCAGAATAAACAATATTTTAAAAAGTTAATAAATAAGAAAGTAATATTTGACTATCAAACTGTTCCACATTTTTATTTTAACAGAAAATAAATAATAAGAATATAAATATTAACATTTTTGGATAAGGTTGGTTTCACGCGCAGAGTATAGAATGGTTAAAACACGTACCAATAGCAGGAGGAATCACTGCTTTATGCACTTTTTTCCTGCACGCAGAAAGTAAAACCTAGCTACTCGCTATGTGCAATCATCAGCTTCAGTTTTTTTAGGTTGTTAAATTAATTTTACAGGACAGTTTTACCCTTTGTATACTTTTATTTTTGGAAAATTGAAGTTTAATAAAGTTTTTTAATAAATTTTGATAAATTATTAAAAAATACTATTATGTTGTTTTTTTTTTTAAATAAAATATTTATAAAAATTTTGTTAAGTTTGTCCACAAAAATATCAACAACTAACTTTTCTTTATTTTTTATTACCCCATTTTAGAGAATATAATAAAATAATTTTAATCGAATTTCTTATGTTTTACATGTTTTTATATAAAGAAATGTAAAGCATACGAAGAAGTTTAACATAACTCACATTTTATTCAATTAACAAATTTCCTTAATAATTACTATTTTACAACAGTCACCATTGAGAAAGTTTTATGTATTCTTGTTTTTAATCATGCACTTGTTTAATTTTCAAAGTAGAAATTTCGACAAGATCATGAAAGCTAAAAAGTTTAAATAATTGAGTAAATAATTTAATAAAATTGAAATTATATATATATATATATATATATATATATATTCTACATTCGATATTAATTTAAAGGTCACGTCACAAATTTCAATATTGTATGTGTAAAACAATTAAGCCTTCTTTTCTGTATATCTTTAATTTGCAAATGAAATGACTAGTCTATATAAAAGAAATTGTGATTCCAAATTTAATTTCATTCTGTCAATGAAGATACATGCATTATGTGTTTTATTTTTTTAATAACAAAATATAATAAAATTATAATTAGAAAAAATATATAAATAAATTTTATAGTTCTTTAAAATAACTTTTATGTATTTTATAATTTTTTTTTATAAATAATAAGAGAATAATTAAATTTAAAAAATAAATGGTTAAATTCAAAACATAAATTTTAAAGGATAAAATTAAGAGAATAATTATTTTGATTTAAAAATAATTACTTTTTAAGTAGTAAAATTGAAAACAAATGTTACATTTCTTTTTTACATATAGTAGTATAAATTTTGTTAGTTATTTTCTAATATTTTTTTTTTTCAAGTTAACGTAAAAGTTGTGTCAAAACACTTAAAAAACAAGTCAAACTCATATATGTCAATTTAAAGAAAATAAAAATCACTTTTCTAAGTAATATATTAATCTCAATAAAATGATATACTATAAAATATATTTTTCAACAATTGTTTTTTCGAAATCGTTTGTGAAATCTTTTGTGAAATCATATACTATTTTTGTGAAATCGTTTTTCGAAATAAAGTTACAATTTTTTTACGAATTACTCATTAATAATTAAAAAAAATACAAATTTTATGTTTTATCATGCATAACATTTAGGTGTGTTTTTTTGTGTAGATGAATTTGAAGGAGGATGTGAATTTGAGAGGATAGATATGTGTGTGTTTTTGAGTGGATTTAGAGGGTAAAATGAGTGGATTTGTAAGTAAATTTTACGAAAGTTAGCGAGAGATTTGATTGATAAAATAAATTGTGAAAAAAAAAATAGATTTTGAAAGTTATCAAAATACCCTTGATGAAAAAGATAATGATTTTGTGATTTGATGTTATAAAAATAATTAAAAATAATAATACGAATTTAAATATATATATATATATATATAAAAATTTTAAAATAAAAAATAAATAATTTTGTATGAATGGAAAAAAAGTTATAAAATTAAATGAGGTGTGCAGTATATGAATCCCAACATTGAAGATGCAAACCAAAACAATATATAGAGAAGGCAAACATAATTGGAATCTGGTTTGCTCTAAACACCACCATGATTATAATAACCACTTATATTTTCAAGTGTCAACAAAAACATCCTATGTAAGCCACGAAATGGAGAAGGTATATTGCATAAATCATCACACACAAGCACTCCATCTTACCAGCGTAGAACCTCCACTGAGTAACTTGCTTTACCAAACTTACGCAAATCTTCAAGCTTGAACTCCGACGACGTCCACGACCAACGGACACCGTCAACAAGGGCCACCATCTTTACCACCTATGGAGGACCTTATGAACTTCGGGCCACCACCTTGACCAGCTATGGAGCACCTAATTAATGAACTTCGGCCAACCTGCAAGAACACGAAGCAAGTTAAAAATCACCATACACACAACATTAGTTACGTAACCGGTGTCACTCTTTTTATTGCACCAACACCGGTTACGTAATCGGTGCCACACACACATCACTGCATTGATTAGGTAACCGGTGCGCCACCCCTCACAACCACTCACCAACACCGGTTCACTTCACTCACACCGGTGCAAAATGTCATTAAATAACACCACCACACCATTGGTTCACTTCACCCACACACACCAGTGCATGTTCGTAGTAAACAACACCATCACTCACCTTTGAATAATAAGAGAAAAGCCTGGTTCACGTGCTTGGTACAAATAACAAGGTTAATTTGGTAAACTTACCTATAATACACTTAAATCTAGGCATATAAGCAAAGATGGAATGTGGAATGGATTTTGTAAATCCGCGTCTGCAAATCCATGCATATCTGCTAAAAAGAACATACGCGTTGCCACGAATCCATTTGTGCAAATACACACGAACAATGCTATTCACACAAATGAACACTACGTTAGAGAGATGAAGACGATGGAAACAAAAAAATAAGATATGAATAATTTTTAAAGTCTTTTCAAGAAAAAAATAAATAGAAAATAATTAGAATATTAGTTGAG
>Ga0209589_1004735_pt1 | contig 23366 bp, 13 predicted proteins | sample CowpeawhiteBW_FD_187525 | JGI IMG/M metagenome (GOLD analysis project Ga0209589, IMG submission 187525) | Root nodule microbial communities of legume samples collected from California USA - Cow pea white BW (SPAdes) (version 2) | ecosystem: Host-associated > Plants > Roots > Nodule | place: USA...
ACTCCCACCACAAGAGTCAGTCCGCTCTAAGTGAGACTAACTGGCTCCTCGGAGCGTCAGGATGCAACCTTACCTTGAATCCTTACCTAGTTATACAGATGGGGCACCACCATGAACACCCACTAGTAGGGGCCATGGAATTACGTCCCGACCACTGAAGCGCGACCCCGGAGGTCTCACCTAGAGACCCCAAGGAATTATGCGCTGACGCATACAAAACAAAATCCCGCAGCCAAAATAACATTCACCATGCACGTATACGTTAATTGTACCAATCTTTAAAGCCAACGCCTTTCATATTCCAGGCCCAACCTATTTCATCTCATCATAAGCTATCCATGTACCAAGGATTTCCCCATCATATCATTATCACGCCTCTTTCATACTAATCATTTCATTACAATCTCATGCGAAACTCATGTCAACCCATTATTCACAATTCATGACTTGTATCTCTCAATCACACTCATTCACATCAAACCTTTATCACAATACTCAAAATCAAGCATGCATTACCCATATAGAGCCAAGAAAGCCATCCCACATTGCACTGTCTCGCCCAGCATCTCGCTCAGGCTGAGGAGTCTCGCTCAGGCGAGACAGTCTCGCTCAGGCGAACCCCTCCTTCGCCTAGGCGAGGGTTCGATGAAGCACCCATGGAACATCACGGGATCTCGCTTAGGCGAGACCCCTCTCGCCTGGGCGAGATGTTCCCTCGCTCAAAGTTCGAGCAGGTCGCCTGGGCGACCTTTCGTGCAATAATCCTAGGCGAGCTCCCTGTTTCATCTCGCCTAGGCGAGATGGACTCGTTTAGGCGAGATTAACAGGTCTCGCCACTGTTCTTCACTGCAGCAGCCATGGTTATCGAACTAAACAAGCATACAAGCATTTAATCACACAAAAACGAAGGATTTATCCATGCAATCAGTAAATCACTCAAGAACAGCCAAGACAACACCGAAAGACTGAAACCCTAACTTCCCGTACCTGGAAAAGGGTTAACAGAACCTCGACACGGGACCTCGGAGCACAGCGACTTGAAAGGCGAACTTGCAAAACTGGCGAAACAGCGGAGGACACTATTATTTTCGGGCTTTAATCGGTGGAAAACGAATGTAAAACCTTATAAGGTAAGTACAACAGGTTAGAGTTACTTACGTGGAGTAGAAATCACTAGTCGAGCTCTTGGGATGGACTGGTTCGAGACAAAGACAAACCCTAACAGAGCTCTCGTGTACCGGTTAGGGAAGACGGCTGTGGTTTTCTGTGAATGCAAAGAAGTGAAGTGTTAGGGCAACTGAAACGGGTTTATATACATTGGGCCAACCCTTAGGCCCACTTACGAGGGCAGCCCACCAACTCTATGGCAGAAAAGAAATGGGGCCTTACATTTTTTGTTTTGAATAGTCCTGTGTAGAGGGTGAATTTTGAATTTGAGTTTTGTAAAATTTACTTCTTATTTTTAATTTCTCTAAAACTTTTTTTTAGTATCTAATATCATGTTAAATTGAAGGTGAAGTTAACATTTTGAATAGCATTTTTAGTTTACATGTATATCTAATATATGATCTAATGTGTGGTATCTAAAAAATTAATGTTATTTATTTATATTTATTTTTGTATGGTTGAGGTTAAATGTTTTTCTTTCTAATTTCAATATGTATTTTAGACATACAAATTACAATCATGGTAAAAATTTAAGGTTTCACAAATAGTAATATTTCGGATTTAAGGTTTAACATTTGTGTCATAGTGAGGATCAGAACACTCTTAGTTATATTTATGTCTTTTATGAATAAATTCGTAACAAAATTTTAAATTTTAAAAAGTATGATATAACATAATTTACTTAAAATAAATATTATAAAAAATTATAATTTTTTCTAAAATAATTTTTTTCCTCGATAATTATTCTATATTCCTTAGAATTATAGTGATGTTAACTTGAGGTTTCATCAATTGTCAACATTTTGACTTAAAACACCTAACAATAACTACATTAATATGAAACTAAGATTTAAATCACAAAAGTAATTTTGGATTTTATGTGGAGTAATTATATATGATTACCACAAAATTAGAGTGAATTAAAAACGTAATTATATATGATTAGCTCAAATGTAAGTAATTATATAAGATTTATCATTTTTTTGTTAGCAATTATTGTATCATTATTTGATGGTGTTGTCATTTTCTCTATACTAATGTTTATACACCGAGAGGGCCATGTCCAGAGACAAAATCCTTCTGTCTATTCTATAATTTAATTCCATGATTGACCTTTTTTCATTTTAATTTACTTGCTACCTTTTTCTTCATTATTTTAGTCTTACTAATTATAAGAAATTCAATTTTTATCAGACTCAATTCCAAGAGTGTATTATTTGACAACTAAACATTTTATTATTTTTTATGTTATTGTATTTATAGATTTCAGAATTAAGTACTATTTGCTATTTTTTTATTCAGTCAAGCTTCCCAACTCTTTATATAAAATAAATAATTATTCGAGTCATGAGGCACATAAATAACCATTCTACATTCCTAACACTTATCTATATGCTCTTTTTTTTTTCGAAACTCATTAAATCTATACGAGCCACCTGAAATTAATAATTAACATTATAGTTTTTTAATAAAAATTTAGATACTTCCTATTTTATTTAAATATATATTTTTATTGTGTATAGATTACTATTAGCGTAAGTAATATTTCAAAATGCATAATTGTGAACATTCATATGATCATAGCATTTCTTTTATATATCAAAGTTGAATTTTTAGTTGTATATATTTTTGTGTGTAAAAAACAAAGTATTGTTGAAATAAAGGTTCATCACTCTTATAATTTGTACACTTCAAAATAAATGTTTCTTTTTTTATTGACTATAAATGGAATTTTGAAACATGAGTTTAACGCCTTAATTAATACATTTAGTAATTGTTACATTAATTTTTTTTAACAATATATTATAATATTTTTTTTTTTACTGTAACACAAAAATATTGTTATCAACAGCTTGACACGATTAATGCGATTAGAGTTACAATTTGAAGTGTAATTGTTGGATGAACGAGTATTTATGGAGAGAACAGAGAAAGAAATTAGGGTTTTAACATGAAGCTCTGTGTGTGACTGCCTCAAAAATATGATTGGTTGGTTCTTACACAAATTAGGGTTTCAATTTCAAGGAAAAATGTCTGTCAGGAGTGAGAAGTAAGAAATTAGATATGGTTAATGTTACTAATGAATCTCTGTAGAAATTGATTTTGGAGTGAGAGATACCTTGTGATTTAATAAAAATTGAACAGAGAAAAAAGATCTGGTCCAAAATTGTGCATAAAAAAATGAAAAGCAAAAGAGTTGGGACTTGAGAGTGAGTGAACAATTTAGAAAATATATTGGAAAATAAAGAGGGTGATTGCAAAAAGCAGAAAGTTTTGAAGCACAAGAGCTGAGAGGGGAAGAAGGGGTTGCAGAGAGAGAGAGAGAGAGATGTCATCAGACTTGGACAGACAGATAGAGCAGTTGAAGAGGTGTGAGCCTCTGAAGGAGTCTGAAGTGAAGGCTCTCTGCCTCAAAGCCATGGAAATCCTCGTTGAAGAGAGCAACGTTCAAAGGGTCGATGCTCCTGTCACCGTTAGTTCTCTACCCGTCTTTTTCTTTTCATTCAATATTCTCCTTTTCTGCATTCTCTTAGGTTTCTGCCTTCTGGGTTTCCTTTCATTATCGATTTACGTGCTGTTTTCGTATGATTTCAGCTCACACTCAACAGAATTACCTCATGTTTTTCCGTTGGGTTTTGGTTTGAGACGATTAGTTAGTTGATAACTACTTTTCTTTGGTCTTCGACCTATCTAGGGCTTGTTATAAATGTCATATATGAAAGGATGGAAGAAGACTTACGTGTCGCTCTTTCCGGAGATTTCGTGGATTTCCTGTCTCTTTGTTTTGACCTGTTCGCACAATTCATTGCCTTGTGCTTTGTTTTTGCGTTCAGTGTGTCATGGGGGGCACACTGGAAGTGTTTACTTTTTCTTCTTTTTTCCTGTTAGAGTGCAGCTGCTCTGGTGTGTTCGTTCTGTTCAACTGATAGGATTTGTTGATTGTGTCATTCTTTGTGCAGATATGTGGTGATATTCACGGTCAGTTTTATGACATGAAGGAGCTTTTCAAAGTGGGAGGGGATTGCCCCAAGACTAACTATTTGTTCCTTGGGGATTTTGTTGATAGAGGATTTTACTCGGTTGAAACATTTCTGCTTCTTCTCGCTCTTAAGGTAATAGTCTGTTTTTTCTTTTTTTTGTATGATAAAGTGTTGGAAGTATTTTGTATGGTTTATTTGTGTATTTTGTGGTTTCTGTGTGCGTTAGATCTGCTATGGGCCACCTTGCAACAATTTAAAAAGTGTTTCAGTTAGTCTGCTCAATGATAATCGCAGAAATATAGCTGGTCTTGTGGCTTTCAAGCCTATGGTTTTGATGAACAGTGCTTATATTGTGTTTGAGTGAACCATAAAACGGCCTTTTCTGTTTTGGGAACACAATGTGCTATCGTTGGAGAATGCAACTGTACAAATTTTGGGCGGCATAGGGGGATGATGTGATTAATGAAATGCAAAAATCTACCTAAGGATGCTTATTATTACTGATCCGTTATTAATCTGGTCTGTAATTAAGATTTTGTCAGTAAACAGTAAAATAAAGGGCTCTTCACCTCTGCTCGTTTGGCTGTTGTTTGGTGCACTTGGAGGAATGAAATAGGAGAGTTTTTACTTAGCAGTAGCAGTTTCATCTTTTTACTTTTCTTGTCAAGACAGAAATTTATTTGCATCCTCATTATGCGTTCTTGCTCAAGGGATTCCTTTGTCTATAATACAGATAGACTAGTGTTGGCTTTCTTTTGAGCTTGTGCTCTTTTCTATATGCCATTGTCATTCTTTCTAGTTTGTTTGTCTGTTGATGAATTATTTTTTATCACTTTTTTAAAATGCCTAAAGAGAAACAAAAGGAGATAAAGAGATTTTAATTTTTTAAAATTTTGACACCTGGGTTGTCAGTTGTGTTGTACTACTCATTCTGTTGTGCTCCTAATGATACTACTTTCATTTTGTTCATTATTGCTGTAACTAATTATTGATATACAATCAGGTGAGGTATCCAGATCGAATAACACTCATCAGGGGAAACCATGAAAGCCGTCAGATCACTCAGGTTTGTCTCAGATAAAGTGAAGGAAAGAAATAAATCCCTTTTATAAGCATTTTGAAGAAAACTAGGAAAAGACATTAAAATCTTAACATTTTTTTCTCCGGAGAACTCATTCAACATCTTTCACTTGACAGGTATATGGATTCTATGATGAGTGCCTTCGAAAGTATGGTTCAGTCAATGTATGGAGATATTGTACTGATATATTCGACTACTTAAGGTTTGCTAGCATCCAATATATAACCAGATTTTATGCACAAGTTTCTGTGGATGACATAAAGCAGAATGACATCTTGATATAAAGATTACTTGATTTTAGTCTTGCATTGGGAGCTACTTCTCGTGAGAGTAACAATACTAGATTTGCTATAAAATTCTTGAAATGGTTTCCATGCCATGGGTTTGCAAATTGCTCTCTTGTTACTTTTAGTGTCTGTTTCTTTTATGGGTACAGGGACTGCCTGTTTTCGTTTTCTTTGAAATGTTTTTTCTAAAAAGGAAAATTGTGTTTGATGGTCTTTATGCAAAATTGAAGTTATTTTCTGAGCAACTTCTTTTGGACTGTTTTTCTTTATTATTCTTGCAACTGTACAATTCGTGTTTGAAAGTACTTGCAATACATTACCCTTTCTATTATAAGAAGGAAAGGGGTTTTAGTTTACTTGAGCTGGGTTAAGACAAGAAGGAAGCTTTGTGTGGCCTCTCTCTGTGTATTTTAAAAGGGAGAGAAGTTTGAGCGGGTGATTTTAAAATCCATAGATTGATTATTCTGACAGACTTGTCTAGATGTATAGAGAAAAAAATGCTAGCAATTCTTCAGTACACCTTTTTCATCACCTCTTTTTATCATTAGGTAAACTGCATATATTGTATAATGGGATTCAATTCAATCACAGAGAGAGCAGTGTTGTTAAACCAATAATTTTACTTGTAGAATCATATAATCGAGTTTTATGGCTATTCTGTGTTTTGATCAACTGTAGACTTGGAGAGTGGGATTATGGTGCCAGCTCAAAGATTGGCGAATTATCTATCCCTTGTGTTGCAGAGCTGAGAAGTAGTGGGTTTGATTTTATGACCTGGTTGAAAAAAATTAGAATGTTTCCCTAATTTGCCCTCTACTTCTTTATGTGACACTCCAACCAAACTCTCTCCCTTTTCGAACCTGTCTCTGCCATTTATTCTCTATTTCAAGCTTATTTTGTCTTGGGTAACTGGTTTAGCTGAAATTGAGAATTTTTCCTGTTTTCTCTGTATTTGACCTTGCTAGCCAGCTTTTCTTAGTTCTCCTTCTGTTCTGTTTGTCCTCCGATCTTGTTTGAACCCATTTGGACTTGGGTTGGACTCTCGTTTGTAGTGTCTAGGAATTTAGTGTTGAGTGATTCTGTTCTCCACTTCTCTTTGTTGTGCTTCTCCTCTCTCTCTCCTTACTTTCTTGGCTTAGAAAACCCGTGAACTGGACTTGATTTGGGCCTTCATTCATAATACAATAACTGCAAAATAAAGAATCTGAACTCTCACCTGAATCTTGTGGTAATTACACACGTTAATTAATTACATTATCGCACTTTTATGAAAAAATATGCTTTTATAGTTTTTATATGATCTTAGTATGATCACATGGTTAAATGATATTTCATCCCTCAACCCTAGATATAATTTCGATTTTAACAACCTTTCTGATTTCAGAGTGTTGAAAAAAGTGTCAAATTGCAAGTATTCGTAGTGCACAAAAATAACAAAAAAATAGATATAAATGGAAATATTATTGTGTCAAGTTGCATATAAAACAACCTAACTACATTTACAGATTTAGTTGGTGTAACTTGTGCCTTTCCTAATGATTTCGTATGTTGACAACAACAAACTGCAGTTTGTCGGCCTTAATTGAAAACAAGATTTTCAGTGTTCATGGAGGTCTTTCTCCTGCAATTTCAACACTGGATCAGGTTATAAATTTTACCGTCTCTGTTTAGATTGTATACTGGCAATATTTTTATGCATTATTTATCATTCATATATAGATACGGACTATTGATCGGAAGCAAGAAGTACCTCATGATGGTGCCATGTGTGACCTCCTATGGTCAGATCCAGAAGATATTGTGGATGGATGGGGTCTCAGTCCCCGTGGTGCTGGTTTTTTATTTGGTGGCAGTGTTGTTACTTCCTTTAACCACTCAAACAACATTGACTATATATGCCGTGCTCATCAGTTGGTGATGGAAGGATATAAATGGATGTTCAATAACCAGATAGTTACTGTCTGGTCAGCTCCAAATTATTGCTACAGGTACCTCCTAATAGATTAAAATATTTTTATTTATTTTTTATTTGTGTTCTGATTGTTTTAGTAAAATATTTTTCATCTTTGTTCTAGATGTGGTAATGTAGCTGCAATTCTTGAGTTGGATGCAAATCTGAATAAGCAATTCCGGGTGTTTGAAGCCGCTCCACAGGTTTGTAGGCAAAGAAATTATATGATATTTATTGTGATCGTGAGTTCCCTATTAAGAACGTGCTTTTCATGACATTGGTTCAGTACTATGAGAATGACTATTTTTATCTTACTCTGTTTTGGGTATTTGTTTTGATTGCACTATCTTTGCATGTTTAAGCAACATGTTCTTTGCTAACCTATGATGATAGTGTGGGATATTGTGTCGACATGAACATGTAATGGTGCTGAATTTTTCCAAATTGATTTTCAAATTTTGATGAAATGTAGGAATCAAGAGGGACACCTGCAAAGAAACCAGCACCGGATTACTTCTTATGAAGTGTTTTTGTTTTCTATTATTGAAATGCTCATGTTGGTGTTGGGAGACTTGAATCAAGGACATGATTTCTGACTCGGGAGGAATCAATTAAGGGAAAATGGGTTGTGCTGGCGGGAATTCTGCATCCCATTGGTCTGCTTCACCCATCTTTAGTGTTATAGCAGTATTGTGAATTAGTATGTGATTTGCAATATGTTATTACTGCCTTTGTTCATTCAAAGCTGTGATGGACAGAGGGTTTAGAGGGGAAATGACGTTTGCATATATGAAAACTTGATTACAAAGGATTGAATCGGATTGGAACAGAGAATATTGGAAATTAACTTTCCAAATATATAATCCGTGGAAAAAAAAACCCCACTAGTTGAGTTTTGATTATCATGGTTGGTAATGGTACTAAAATCTTGTCTTGCCTGAATTTGAAATTGAGGAAGGGTCCTTTTTCTAGTGAAATTTTGTGTGTAAAATTTATTGGTATTCTTATTTTATGATTGGGAGTTCTAGAACTCTGAGACAAAGGATGAGTAATAGACCAAAAGTGGTATTTTCAGATTATCAACGAAAAAAAGGTTAACTTCTGTTTTTCATTCTTTTTCTCGTATTGAACAATCTAAAAAGTTGTCTCAGTTCCTACTACATATGGATAAATTTATTTACAAACATGTCAGAAAATGAAATAAATAATATATTTTAAGAAAAACCATGGTCCTATGCATGTGTATTTTCAAATACAATCGCCGTGTTAAGAACATGTAAAAGCAAATATTAACCAAGTGTTTTAAAAGTATCGCTTAAGATAATAAAAGAAAATTTCTTAACAAAATTCAGGAAAAACTATATTTTTATAAGTTTTTACATGATTGTCACTAAATATTTTTTCTTTTTAACTGTGTCAGTTTATCCAATCGAAAAGTAGAGGAAACGGTTAAATGCGTTTTTAGAAGTTTAAAACCACAATATAAGTCGCGTGGGTCACGAGTTCACATTGTTATTAGATTAAACAATTGATTTGTAGATACTTCAAATCCTATCTGACAAATGAATACAGAGATCAAAGTGAAAAAATTATATAATATAAAAGAAAAAGTAAGATATTTTTTTCTTTCTTAGTACTAATAAAGTGATCGAGAAAGTAAACTCTCTAAGAATCATTGCTCTTATGTTAATTAATCTACGATGATTGTTGTGCCAGCTCCATGTCTTGTTGACAATAATAATAATTAATCAATCTGAGCTAAACTCCGAAACCAACCACTTGCTGATACATCTATCTCCCTTCACAGTTGCTGTTCCTGGTCGTTGATTTCACCAACTCAGTTCCTATCCGAAACAATATTGTAATTCATTATTATCCCAAAGATAAAATAGTAAGAAAAGCTATGACGTTTTTCCTTAGTGTTTCATCAAAAGGGTGTGTTGCAAGATTTCATTTTTCACTAGATAAACATGAAAAATTAACCTTGATCTTGTCAAAACCTGTTTTCTGAAGTCAAGGTTAAACAACTCGGGCTGCATAATGATATTGGCTTGATCGATCCCTGAGAAGGCTCCACCTGCAAAATTGGAATGGCACCCTCAACCTGTTTCCTTCTTTTATCCCTTCTGTTCCTTTCATCCTCCACGAGTGGTGTTCAAAATCATGAAGAGGGTTTCATCTCCATCACCATATCTGATAAGGGTCTCGATTTTGCCAAGGATATTCTGATAGACCAAGCTGTTGACTCTATTACCCTGTCTCAATTGCCAGAGATTGAGAAGACTGTTCAAGTCCCTCTTGTTGGAAAAGCCAAAGTTGTTCTTTCTGAAATCACTATCAATGATATCCAAGTAAATTCTTCATCTGTTAATACAGGAGAAACAGGCATTGCTCTTGTTGTTTCAGGTGCCACAGCTAACTTGAGTTTGAAGTGGAGGTACTCTGTCAGCAGTTGGTTAGTCCCAATTGGAATTTCTGATAGTGGAACCGCCACTGCAAGGGTATGAATCCAGATTCCAGAATATTATTCACTTTATTGTATACTGAGAACTATATACCCTTTATTTTTTAGTACTTTGACTTCTAGCCATTTTAAAATTTATATTAACCATGATTTCTACTTGGTTGACTGTGTGAAATTAAACTCCTTTCCTAGTTTTTGTACCTGCTTAGTCTATTATATTCCTCATTCTGTTGTGTTGTGCTATGTTGGAAGGTTAATGATTTGCAAGTTGGACTTACTGTGAATTTAACGAATCAAGGAGGAACTCTTAAACTGCTTCTCTTGGATTCTGGATGCCATGTTAGAGATTTATCCATAAAGTTGCATGGTGGAGCAGCTTGGCTTTACCAAGTGTAAGGAACCTTCGTAAGCAATGCTTTTTTATTACTACAAACTCTTAAACATGCTCTATCGTGGAGTTATCTTCTTCTATTGCTGATTTAGGCTTCACAATTCCATAGGGAGGCTTTGATTAATAACTATATAATCCTTGCTCTATATTTCAATCTTTAGGGTGGTACATGAAACCCAGAGTGCAGATAAGTGTGTTCCATTATCTTGTGCAACAAAAAATTTTAAGGAGAATATAATGCTTTTTTTCTTATATCATCCTGAATTGTTGTCTCTTCTAAAGAACTTTTTAAGAAGTGGACTTTAAACTTAACTTAACCCTATAAAACCGACTTATAAGATGAAGTTTGCATTCATATATATATTGTAAATTGACCTTATCTCTAGTCGATATAGAACTTCCAAAACACCCTCTCACAGGTATACACATGTAACATGTCGAGCATGTGGTCCGATAGCGGTCCCATAACAGGTGGAAGAATAGACCCAACAAACAATAAACTTTGTTAGGATAGACTTTAACTCATGACTCTAATACCATATTAAGAAGTGGACTTAAGCTTAACTCAACCCTACAAAATCAGTTTGTAAGACAAGGTTTCCACCCACATATATATTGTAAATTAACTTTATCTTTAGTCGATGTGGGACATTCAACAGAACCGAAGCTTGACTCGTATCTAGACCATAATATATAGATGATATCATGCCAACAATTTCCATTTTCTTGCAGGCTAGTAGATGCTTTTGCAGGAAGTATAGCATCTGCGGTTGAAGAGGCAGTTTCTGATCAAATAAATGAGGGGATATCAACTCTTGATGTTTTATTACAATCTCTTCCAAAGACTTTCCCAATAGACGAAACAGCTGCTCTAAATGTTTCTTTTGTGAGCAATCCTAAGCTAAGTGATTCTGCTATTGAATTAGAAATTAATGGCTTATTCACAGAGAGGAACGAAATTTTGGCACCTCAAGGTTACCACAGAGGTTCAGACATTTCTGTTTCCCGTGGCGACCCTTTGCCAAAGATGATAACAATTTCATTACATGAAAATGTTTTCAAATCCGGTTCTTTGGTCTACTTCAGTGTAAGTTTCTAAAGTTTTTTACTTATTTTGTTCTTGGCTTTGTCCAATAAATGGATATTATAAACTGAAATATAGTTTTGATAGTTTATGTTGTTCTTGTGCTCACTCAGGCAGATACTTTGAAATGGAGTGTTGATGAACTGCCTGATCAGAACCTTCTGAACACTGCTGAATGGAGATTCCTTATTCCTCAATTATACAAGCAATATCCAAACGATGACATGAATCTTGATATCTTTGTATCTTCTCCACCAGATATACAAGTGACAGACAAAGATGTTGGTGTCCAAATTTCCATAGATATAATACTAAATGTTCTGGAAGCTGGTGAAGTCGTACCTGTTGCATGCATCTCGGTGGTAAGCTTAATGAAAACCAATACTAAGTGCAAAGTTTAAAATTTTATGATGCTTACACTGTTGCTTCTGGATTGTATTATCTAACATTGTCCCTTAACTTTGGTTATTGGTACAGGATTTTAGTGCATCTTGTACTGCGGAGATCATAGGAAACAATCTTGCTGGTTGGCTTAAATTGAGAAAGTTTTCCACATACTTGAAATGGAGTAAGATAGGGAAACTGCACTTGAATCTGATTCAGGTAAACTGGAATGTATATATTAATCTTTTCAGCTTGTAGCTTTGTATTTTGATGTGAAATTGGATGAAATTGAAAAACAGAAAAATGCATTATCCCACTTCTCATGTGCACAAATGAACCACTTCAATTTCTATTTTGACATATATATGATTGTTAAACCTTATAGTGATTTGATATCAAGGTTATTGTTATGAATCTTACTTTATAACTGTGTAAAACATTTGCAGTCAGTGACATCAGCTGTTCTCAAAACCGTTCTCATACCATACCTGAACTCACAGTTAGTGAGAGGAATTCCACTTCCAATTCTTAATGATTTTGCTCTTGAGAATGCTCGTATATTGTATGCTCCCCCATGGATTACTGTGTCCAGTGATGTTTCTTTCTTAGGACACTATTATCACAAGCATCTACCAGCTTATGTATCATAAACATGTTCTCAGATATAAGGTAATGAGCAACTGGTTAAGATGCTGTGAAGGTGAATGTCATGAACAAACATGCATGCAGGTCCATTACTCAGCTTCTGGTATTTGATGTGTTCCATCATTGGTGTAGCTGATTTTACCTTTGTAAATCATTCTGTTCTGAAGATTACTCGAAAAAGATTGCTCTTTATATGTAAATCTGTGAAAATAATGTTAACCTTTTGTTTGTATACTTCATTCATAGATTTTCACTTCATTCTTCACCTTTACCAAGAGCAGAATATGTTCATCTTGTTCTTACCAAAATATGTTCATCCTAAACTCACCTTCATTATGTATGGATGATGAGATTCCATTGATATAGTTATTCGTTTTTTTTTTTCTCTCACAGATGGTCAGAATTTCATCTGGATTTGAGTTGAATCCTACTGATAAGTCTACTAGAGATTAGAAATTATTTAAAAAAACAGCAAAAGAAATGAGTAACTTTAGTTTGGTCTTAACCAAAATATCTATAGCTATTGTCAACTGGATCTTAGTTTGTCGTTTCTAATTCAAACTAATTAAGTTGTAAAGTTGACTCAAACCCCTAGCTTTTCCTATGTGTCATAATGCACATGGATTATAACGTAACACGTTTATGGCTTATACAAAAAGGAACAAAATTTAGAATTTAAGTCCCATGGACCAACCTTAACCTTGTGGGATTTTCAATGATCAAATGAACTAGAATCATGATTTGATTCATTTTAATACATATATTTGACATAAGAAATTATCTCTTGCAACTTGTTTGTATCATTATTTATTAATTCAATTTTAATATTTTTAAAGATTCTAATAATGGTATAAAATAATCTTGCATCTCAATTTAAATTATTTTTTACATATCTAAAATAACGATTTTTTCCCAATAAAGTTTAAATTATATTTTGAGTCTTTGAATTTTTCAGTGAATCTTAATTTGATCTTTCTAATTAAAAAAAGCACAATTCCATAAGAAAAACAAATGATTTTGCTCCTTAGTATTAAATTTGAGGGACTGTGTTTTTTAAAATGCTTTTTAAAACTCGTTAAGTTTAGAGAGCCAAATCATGTTATTAAAAATTTGAAGGACTAAATATTTTTTTTATGAAATTTTAGAGACTAAAATAAGTTTAATTACAAAATTCAGGAACTAAAATTTTATTTTTAAAAATATTTATCTATCATAAATTTTAGTGATTATGTAATAATAATACATACACCTTTATCCAATACAACGTAAAAAACATGTGGAAGGTAGAAACTCGGTGAGTCGCGTACGAGTTGAAGGGAGAAGATAAAATATAAATACAAGTAATATGATTATTATTTGTTTGTGATTGGTGAAATCTCATTTGTATTCCGCGTGGGCGTGTCTCTCTCTCTCTCTCTAGGGATCGCTCTGGTCAGCAATTGAACTCAACTCGTTCTCTTTCTCTCAACATAACTCACTACTATTAACCCCATCCCACCCAATACACTTCAATACCTAATTACTCGCACGCGCAACGCAAACCCAAACCCAAACCCAAACCTCGCCTTCATCTCTCTCAACACACTTACCCGCCAAAATTTTAATTAGCCTTAGCCCCCTCCAATTCAAACCTCTCTTCTCTTTTCTCTTCTATTCCCTCTCTCTCTCCTCTCCTCTCTCCCCTCTCTCTCTAGGGTTTCCCTCCCATGGAGACGGAGGAGGAGCTCGTGCCCGATCCCAAACCGGAGGACCAGACCGTGCCGCTTCAGAACGGGGACTCTGACCAGCGCTGCGCCAAGAAGCCCAAGGTTGACGCCGACGCCGAATTGAAGAGAGTGGCCGAGATTGTTCTCGTTCTCTCTACCATGGCCACGGTGCGTGCGGGGAGGAAGCCTTCAGACGCTGAGGTCGAGCTCATGAGAGAGGCGCGCGCTAAGCTCGCCGGCCTCTGCCAGGGTTTGGCTCCCAAGGATATTGTGGCCAGGGAAGCAATTGGCACCGTCATCGAGGATCTCGGATTGCACTCCAAGCTTAAGGACCAGAGGCTAGGGTTTCGAACTCCCAAGATGTCTATTGCCGAGAGGTATTCCCATGCTAAGTGGAAGGTAACTGCCAACCCTCTCTCTCTGCTCAATTTACTTCCGTTTCGTTTCAACTTGTTTGTTGTTTAGCGAAATTGTGTGTTGAAACTTTGTATCGCAGAACAACGGAGTGAGTTTAGAAGTCACGTGTGTGTCTGTGTGTGTGTCTTGGTTGTTTTGGATAATTATTCATGTGAAAACTTGTTATGAATGGTGCTTAAGTAAAATTAAGTTTGTTGTTGTTGTGAATTGTGTCTTGGATGAGGATAACAGCGTGTTTGGATATGCATCCTGTCCGTTTAATTTAGAAGAAATGTATAGTTTCTGCTAGCGTGTTTGGAAACTTGTTGGATAGGAAGAAAACATGCGTGGGGTGTGAAAGCTATAACAGTTAGCTTTTGGATGTCACATTCAAGATATGGGGACTAAACATGGTTTTCTTTCAATATTGATGTGAAAAATAAGCGTAACGAACGCATAATCAAGCAAACACTAAGAGTTTCATTTTCCTAGTCCTGTGAAATTCACCTGATACTTTTGCAAATTTTGTATTTCATAGTGGAGGAATCTTTGGGCAGATTATCGTGTACTAATGCGCTTAGGCTTGGCAAGTACTGGGCTTTTTTTCCTTTAATTTTCTGTTGCCGTCCCTTTCTTTGTGTTTGTTGGAATGTTGAACACTGTTTACAACAAGTATTATCTTTTTCATTTGCTCACACAAGAGATTTTTTTACTTATAGTGTGCATGCCAAGAATGACACTCTGCATTTCTTTTGATTAGTTTTTCCCTTTATTTTTGTCTTTCTCTTTTGCCATTTTGGTTCCTAGATGGAGGAAGCAAAGAAGTTTTCTGCACCTTCTACAACACATACATCTCAACCCTTACAATCAAACATTGGTGGACCTGTTGACAATCGTGTGCCATCACATGTTGTTCGAATTTTCCCTTCTGATAAACCAAGCCAGCCAGCAATCCCTTCTATGGGTGCCGTAGTGTCTATTCCTCCCCATGTTTCTGCAGGATCTTCTGCAGTATTGCAATACCAGTCAACTGGCAATGAAGTAAGACCACCTGTGGTTTCTGGTGTGATGCCTAGCGGTCACTTGGGGAGAAATTCGTCTTCCTTAGTATTGCCTAAAGTTGAACATCCACAGTTCAAAGTTGATGGAGGATCAAATGGGTCTTCTTATATGCTACAAGTCCAAGGTATTGTCTTCTGAAGCTCCTTACTGGATCCAACTTCCAAGGACTGGTTGAGTTACATTTACGATTGATGAATGACAGACACTGCAATATGTTTTCATTCTATAATAGTTGCAATACGTTGGAAATTTAGATTTTTTTACTGGGAAGCAATAAAATACATAACATTAACTGAATGTGCTGAAGAAAATACTGTAGTTTTATGGTTATATATTTACTGGTGTTTTTCCGCTTTAAATCACGGAGTGATTTGTGGTGAAGCCTGAAAGTTGACTGGATTTGTGTATATCTTGGTGAATATGTCTATTTTGAGTTGATTGAATGGATATAACCTCCAAGCAGATGTTGTTTCTGTTTCCTTGTTTTTGAAGACTGTGAAATTGAATTTCCTTCATTTTTTTTCCATTTAAATCTTTATTATTTGTTGGTAACTTATGAAAAATTGGCATTAAGATTTTAAGTTATTTTCATTTTTTCTAATTTTTTTCTTAGCTTGCTGGTACTGTATTGTGTCTTTATAATGTGCACACAAGTGTATCTTATGGCATTTTAGCCATGAAATTGAAGCTGGGAGCTGAATGTTATGACTTTTAAATTGTAGCAAATTCATCAGCAAACCAACCTTTGGTGAATGCTCCTGCATGGTCTATACCGACTCAAGCTGCTTCAGTAGCAAGAACTGTATCAGAAAACAAGGTGCCTGCGACTACCTCTGTGAAGGTTGAAGGAACATCTGACATAACCGTATCAAGGGCAGGGCCTCAAATAACAACAGACCCGAGCTTTAGACCATTTATCACTCCAACCGCTTCTGTAAATTTGTCTACTGTGCACCAGCCTTTGCAAGCCACGAACATTGTTCAGCCTCCTTTGATTCCCAGTCACACTGATATTGCAAAGGTTGTCCAGAAAGTGTTACAACCAAAGGTTCCCAGCCATCCCACTTGGATTCCTCCATCAAGGGATTATATGAATAAGGCTTTGACATGTCAGATGTGTGAGCTCAGTGTTCAGGAGGTTGATACTGTACTTCTCTGTGATGCTTGTGAAAAGGGATTTCACTTGAAGTGTCTGCAGCCCTCGGTCTTGAGAGGAATTCATAACAGAGTTGATTGGCATTGTATGAGGTGCTTGAGTATAAGTGGTGGAAAGCCTTTGCCTCCAAAGTATGGTCGTGTCATGAGATCGTCAAGCACACCGCCAAAATTGCCCTCTAATATCGGTGGTATTCAAGCTTGCTCTGAGAATAAAGCAGAGAACATAGAACCAAAGGTCTTGCAGATGGTAACAAATGGGAGCACTGTTCCAACTGTTGCCAGTGGCAATCACAATGTTGAGGTGCCATGTTACTCAAAGTTCCCTGATACCAAAGGTATACAAGGGATTGGCATTTCATCCAGTATTGAAGCTATCGATAAGAAGCCTGATCCAAACAACTCTATGAAATCTCTTGGCGCAGCTTCTAGTCCTTCTATTGGCTTGCTAGGTGAATGCTCTACTAAACAAATAAATTCTAAGGTTTTGACCAGTAAAGAGACTTCAGAACGTGAGTCTCTTCCTAAATTATCTGAGCCGGCTAAATGTGAAAGTATGCAATCATCTCAAAATTTTCAAGTGGAACAGACAATGTCAAAAGACAATGCTGAAGTATCACCAGATAAACACATTGATAGTAAAATTATGAATAATAATCAAAAGGACTCTCTTAAAGGGGAAAATTTAACTTACGATATTAAGCGTGATGACCAAGATGCTGCACTTGCAAACATTGTTGGAATTTCTGGAACTAATACTGAAGGTAGACAGGACTCAACATTATCTTCAGATGGTTCACATGCTATAGAATGGATTGGTGATGTAGTACAGCTCGTAGATGAAAAGATTTTTTACCAATCTTGTTGTGTTGATGGAGTAACGTATAGGCTACAGGGTCATGCTCTTTTTCCTACCAGTAATGGGAAACTAGCTCCTTCTAAACTCCAGGCAAGCAAATTATCATTATTTTCTTCCATTATATGCCAGCCATTGATTATACCATACCTGCAGGAATTTACCTGAAAAATTAAGTAGATATGAATACCAAAAACGTTTTAGTGTACTTCTCTTTTTCTTGTGTTTTGATTGATTTTCACCCTTGTGTAAACAAAATAAATTTTTTATAAATATGTAGAACTTTAACAAAAAGTTTATTCCATTTTTATTTTCAGTCTATGTGGGAAGATTGCAAAACTGGGTTAAAGTGGGTAAAGGTAACAAAGTGCTACTTTCCTGATGATTTGCCAGGGAATATTGGTCATCCGTGTATATCTGAAGTCAATGAGGTATTTTTCTACACATACCTACTTACATCTTTATATAAAATTATAATTAGATATTTTTTTCTTAGATCGATATAAAGGCTTGTCACTGGTATGTTAAGTATGTACTTTATATATTTTATCTAAAGCTACGCTGGTTTTTGCATGCACTTGTCGGTTTAAACTTGTAACCTTTAAAGTTAATTAATATTTTGTTTGATATTGCAATCAATGATAATTCTCCACATCCTGGACATTCTTCATCATTCTTAATCATGTATTGCGTGTGGATATTTTCTTATAGATATGTTTTCTTTGTTGAAGGTTTATGAATCTAATAGTGATAGAACTGAAATGGCTAGCTCTATTCAAGGTCCATGTGAAGTACTTCCGTCTGATAAATTTAAACAAGAAAATGACAGGCGATGTCAGTTAGGAATTGAGGAAAGTACTAGAATACAGCCCATTTTCCTTTGCAGGTTTGTTTCCTTAAATTTCATCCATCATTCTAGAGAGTTTTCATTTCATCTCGTTTTACTATATGCCTGTTCCATTCATATTATACATACAATTTTCGTATTTGTAAAGCAACTATCAAATATAAAATATGACTTCAATTCATCATTTTCTTGGTAGAAAATTTTAGAAAACAGGGAAATGAGAAAAAGAGCTGATTTAATTATCGAGTAGACTTGTCATAGATGGTGAAAAATTGAAAACTGAAACCCATTTTCATGCTGCTTGCGGACATGGCTGAGCATTGAGAATGTGCTGTGTTTTTCTACTATATATTCATTCCAATTTTTACATAACATAGATTGACACTATTAACTCTAGTTTATTTCAATTGATGAATTTTTGGTTCGTAGAAAAGAAACATGAAAGCAAATGCTTAATGTTTGGTAGTTACTTTTCCTGGGAAAAAAATGAATGTCAGACAGTATAATTGTTAATGAACCTGGAAGGATATCTTAAACAAGAGCTTTCATGCATGTGATGGAGATAAACTACCTTCATTTTCATGGAAAAACATTTGTGGTATCATCTCATTGGACTACCACAACGTGTTTGCGGTGAGAGTAAAGGCCATAGTAATCAATCTATTGCCAACCCCAAATACACTATAGTGGGATAACACATTGTGGAATGGCCACTATTTCAAATATATTTGTATGCAATTTAATAATCTGTACTTATAAATAATTTCTTTTAGGTTAGGGGGAAGGAAACAGTATATCTTACAGCTTTAAACATTCTGAGTGATTAACAGAAGAAGCTTGCCAGAAAACAGTAACAAGAAGTCTAAGACTGACGAAATGTTGGGAAGAAAGATGTAATTCTGTCGCTAGACATCTCTGGTGGGATGGGCGGGTAATAGATGGGATGTCTTTAGAAAGACCTGCTGAAGAGGTGGGGTTAGTTTTGTCTATAATTATCATTTCCACCCCGACTCCCCCCACCAACACAGTGGAGGGGCAAAATTAGATTATTGGAACTCATCATAATTGCTGTGGTTTTGGGAAAAAGCTGTCAATTCGGCTGTCAGCTGTGTGGTACTATGCCACTCTATGATGTGGCTGCAGCGCCCAGTGACCTCTGTGGTACTATTGCACTCTATTAATTACTTTGGTAACAGGTGGAGTGTGGACAAGACAGAAGAGCAGCCTGCTCTGTACTTAAATCCCCACTCCCTCTAATCGATGCTAGTGCTGGGGAAAAATTGGATTTTTGAAATCCATTCCGATCATGCTGTTATTGCGTGTGAAAAGCTTGCAATTTGGCCGTGACCCCAAAAATGCCATGCAGTGATGTTGCTAGTGTTATCAATTGTGGAAAGTTAGTAATCGGCCATATCATGTAGTGGCCAAATTGTGGAAGTCATTTGTGGTTGAAATATATGATATATATATATATATATATATATATATATATATATATATGTATATGAAAAATTAAATTGTTTTAAAATGGAAATGAAATGCATTAATATTAACTCAAAAGTTCAATTGGTTGGAGATTTACCAAAGATAACAAGAAGATGCTCCAGCCATGACTGGCAGCTGCACTCGTCGGTGGAGTTAAGATTGTGGATCCAAGGAATTTTTCAACAGTAGCACTATTGTGCCCCTATACAGTTATTTAGAGACACTGGATGTCACTGTAGTGCCCCGCGGCTGCTCTGTGTTGCCATCGTACATTACAACTTTTGCCTTGGTAACAGCCACTTTTAATAACAATAGCTGTACCTACTCATCTTGAATACCCATTACAAGGCCGTATTTGGCATATGGACTAATTTTTATTTGGCATTCAATTAATCCAGGTTTTACCAAATATTATGTGGATATGGTCATCTATTTAGGATTAAAATTCTAATTCAAAGTTCTGATGAAATTTATTCAATAGTTTGGAAGGAAAATGAATGCTGTTCTATTTGCATTTCTGTTCCTTTTTTATTGCATTGTGTATGTGTTTTATATGCTTGACTTCTCGTTTTGAATACACATTTTAAATGTTGGGACTAGCAGTGAAACTATTATACTGTCCTCGTATATCGGGCTTGTTAATCAATCTGGACAAAATCTGAATAAAATCAGTGTTGACATTTTTTCCTTGTAGATGTTTTTTTTCTGGTCTTTTTGTTTTGAGGTGTCTTAAGTGATTTTGGCTTGTTTCGCAGGTGGTTTTATGATGAATTCAAAAAATTATTTCAACCTGTAATCAGTTGATAATGTCATGAACGTATATGTTCCATGATTCGTACACTGCAATTTTGTGGTGAGTATTTGATCCATTATCTCTCCAAAATGTTGGCTTAAACTTTGTTTATTCTAATGTATATTTATTGCCTTTAAAATAAATCGGGTGCCATTTTAAAATCTTAGAACCATTGGATATGGGGGGTTATATTCCTGAATTCAGGTCGAATTTATTTGCTTCTTGATCTTGGTCTTGCATACCTGATAGTTCTCCCATTTAAAAAAATAATGCTGTAAAAATTCATAGAATCTAAATTTATTAATGTAATAAATTGATGAAACAACAAAAAAAGGAAATTTATTGGAAATTTGGGATAACAGCCGTAATAAGCAGATGGAATTTTCAAGTAGTTTCAAACTGAAATTAGCCAACTATCTTAGTGGTGGTAGAATGTGTTAGAAGGTGTAAATTGGAAAGTATGTTGTTGATACCCTTCCATGAAGAGCACCGGATTAATTTTCATTGTGAATTGGCTTTGGTAAAATAATCTATCGGTCATTGATTTCTTGTTGGCTTTTACTAAAATCTCACAAGGTTTACTTGCATAATGTATCTTCGGTAGTAAGAAGAATGTAACATACTTGTTAGCACATTTGGTCTTTCTATTGCCATCAGAATTTAAATTTAGTCTTCCCATTTTTTTCACCAATTTGATTCCCACTATTTTAATTTAGCTAATTTAATCGGCATCTAATATTTGATAAAAATGTCAGAATGGATATGCTGACATGGCATTTTACGATACTGTCACATTAATATTTCTGTTTAATATTGGATGTTATCTTAATGAATGAGAAAATATTATGCAATCATCAGGCTTTACTTACCTTCCCGTTGAGTCAGATTAGATTTATTTGCAACCAAACCCTAATTTTTAAAATACACTATTATTGGTTAAAATTTATTACAACTTCTGAAATGTAGGTTCCACTCCCCCTTTTTTTTTTTTTTTTTTCTGAATATCACTTATAATTTGGGAGCTTTAATAATTTCAACAAAAATAATGTCTTATATTATTGCAGTCCCTTGATTCTCTCCGTCCCAGTTCCCGTGATGATCTTTGACGATGTGCTTTTGATTGGATGCAGGCAGGTATTTTGGGGGTTAGGAAACGGGGTTTTTCTTGTACTGCTGGGTAATTGAGCATGCATTAAAATTGTTGAGACACATTATAAGGCGCATTGCAGCAACTTGCCTCGTGGTACTAGAATGTTCTACCATTTCTGCATGAATTGCATTTGATGTAAAATATGTAGCTGAAGGAAGCTGTGTGGACTGCTTAGTTTTTCTTAGCTTTGGCTTTGGTAGTTCTTTTCCCGATAGATATTCATTCTGTATAATTCTTTTTCGGGCATTAGGCTCTTTAGGCCCAATAATCACATTATCATCTTTGAATTAGATCAGTGTAGTTTCCTTAGCATGCTGAATTGTAAGATACTTCATCTGTACAAAAGCCATTTCTTCTAAAATGCATAACCATTGGATATCACATTCCTTCAGGTTCTGCAGGCTGATCATAGGTCGATGTGATGTTTTATTTCATTAGTTGGTAGTGTTGTTTACGACGGTTGTTTTAATAAAGTTAAAATTATTCACTTAAAAAGTAGGTGATATTGCTTAATTCAAGTGTTTTTTCTCTTCATTTATATTTTGTTTGGTTCCCTTGCTGAGAATCTCTTCCACTTGTCAAAAGAGGATAGGCAAGAGATCACTTTATTGCAGATCATGTTCCATCATTTTTCCATTAATGGAGAAAGAGAGATGTGCAGAGTGGAAAATGACTTTGACCTTCTTACAAAACATACCATTGAATCAGAAACCATGAAGGGTAGAAATTCAATACTTCAACAGAAGAAATTCCCAGTCCAACGCATGAAAAGCTTTTCTAACATCAAACGAAAAAAAAAGACTCTAATCTTGATATGCCTTCAGAGTAAACTTAAAATACTTTTTTTTTTTTTTTTGTAATCTTAGTTATAACAAAGTAAAATAATTATTATAGAAGTCAACAATCTTAATATATATGTATATGATAACCAATAATCAAGTGTAAGAAACTTTATACTCTTAATACAATCTAATTAAATTAAAAAAAAAAGATACAAATAACTAATTGAATTTAGTATTATTCAAACTATTTTTACCTATTTGAAAATTTCCTCCTTAATTTCTCTATGCCCTTGGTTCTTGTTGGTTTTGCTCAACAGATGTGGAAGTGAATGATTCTTTCTATTCCTTCCCTCACTTTTCTTGCTGCAGCTTGTGTATTTTTTTTTTTCTATCTCAATATTAAATAGTGATTTTTCACCCTTTTTTACTATGTATAAAAATTTAAAACCGTAAAATATATAGACAAATCTGCAAGTAAATCTAAACTTGGTTATAATCTACTTGACACAAATCCTCAACAATGACACAAAATTTGTTAATGGTTTGTTCACTTAATTGTGATTGTATTTTATATGTAAGCAGATGAAAATAAAGGATTGATGGACACTAAAGAAGTTATTAGTGGAAAGTTAAAGCTAATTTCTCTTATATAAGTGTGTTTATATATATATATATATATATATATATATATATATATAT
>Ga0209589_1004736_pt1 | contig 23364 bp, 9 predicted proteins | sample CowpeawhiteBW_FD_187525 | JGI IMG/M metagenome (GOLD analysis project Ga0209589, IMG submission 187525) | Root nodule microbial communities of legume samples collected from California USA - Cow pea white BW (SPAdes) (version 2) | ecosystem: Host-associated > Plants > Roots > Nodule | place: USA...
ATATAAAAAAAAGAAAAAAATAAATATAAAAATAAATATATATATATATATATATATATATATATATATATATATATGGAGAAAAAATTAAGAAAACTTACGGGAGTATGAATTTAAGTTTGTGTAAATAAAAAATGTTTAAAAGAAAATCACGTGGCGAACTCATCGGTGATTGCTGATTGCACTGAATGAACTTGACCTGGCCACGCGCCTTCGTGTGACAGGTGCTATCCCGCCACACGCCATCGCGACAACCCAATCCTCTTTCCTCTTTCTTCTGCCCTAATTCTCATTTTCTAACTCTCTTATTTTTACTCCAAACTCCATCCTTCAATTTCACTGTTCCAATTCTATTTCTGTTCAGTCTCCTTAGCGGTTAGTAAGCAAAACCTCTTTCTCTTATGCGATTATGCAATTTTTCTGTTTTCTTTGTTTTATTCAGTTATCCCCTTTTATTATCCTCTGAATTTATTGATGCTCTGTTTGGCTGCTAAGAATTGTGAGAATTAAAATTGGGAATTCAACTTCTTTTCTCCATATCTCTATCTGATTGGATTGCTTGGGAGGGAATTGATTGTATCAAGAAACATGGATTTTTCTTTGGTATCCGACTCAAAAAAGAAAATTAAATATTTCTTGGGGTGTTCAATTTACTAGTCCTTACTTTTTATAAGAGGAGTAAGTGCAGTCAGTATTGAAGTAGTTTTGTTGTTTCCTGTTTGGGAAATTTTAGAATTTTGGTGCTGGAAGGCTTTGTTCACATGGGATCAGAAGGTGTGGCTCCTGCTGTTGTTGAGACATCAAAAAGCAGGTCAGCTATTCTCATGTTTTAATGGTGATATGTCATTTCATTGGGACAACTGCAAGAATAAGATCGATATGCTCATGTTGTCTCTCATTTTTAAAGAATGTGACAAGGGCTGGTAGTTTTTTCTCACAGTGGCAATTCCTTTTGTACTTCTTTGGTTCAAATTCATGTGGACAAATTTACTGAAATTGTCTGAAACATTTGATCTATTGATTTGATGCAAATATAATTGTAATTCTGTGGAGGAAAGCTATTAGTTAATTTGTCTGGCTGTACTTGTTAGGACAAAAGATTTGACCAGAACTATTGATAAAATTTTCTTCTAAAATTTTAAATTAAATTTTAAAATAGCTAATTTATAGAAGTTCTTCACCCAGTTTTTCCAAAAAATTGTTTTTGATTAATATTTAAACTAATTTTAATATCTGTGAGAAACTTAATTTATTTTACTTTCTTAATTTTCTTCTCTAATAATTACATATTGAGAAGTGTAAAAGAACAGGACTAATATCACTACTTTTTCACTTCTCTTGCATGACACTATTCTATGTGAAATTACAAGTTCATCTCTTGCATGAGTAGTTTTATGTGGAATTACAGGTTCTTCATCTGGATTCAGTTCTTGTAAACTTGATTTGCTTCAGGTCTTCTTCTGGTAAAATGAACCAAGGGAAAGTTCCCAAGAAAATTCACAAGGCTGAAAGGGAGAAAATGAAACGTGAACATTTGAATGAACTCTTTCTTGATCTTGCCAATGCACTTGGTAACCTCTTGTGCCACTATCCTGTATCTTGAATATGTTCAGACTTTACATCCTTGGTTTCTTATTACTCAACATGATTTTAAGTGTTTTTTGTCTTCCTTTTCTTGGTATTTTTTTTTTGTGAGGATAGATGTGAATGAGAACAATGGAAAGGCTTCTATATTGTGTGAAGCGGCTAGGTTGCTAAAAGACTTACTCTCTCAGATCGAGTCCCTCAAGAAAGAGAATGTCACACTGTTGTCTGAATCGCATTATGTAAGATGGACTCTCTTTTTCCTCCTTCATTTTTACCCTTTTGAGAGTGTTAAATAACATGTGGATGACTGGAAACACTTTGTATTTACTTAATACTTCGGCCAGATCCTTGAGCAAATTACCATTTCATCATATTTTTAAAATTGATAAGTTTATGTAGTGTCACACTGTAGCCTTGTTTCTCTTTTGATTTCACATGATTGCGTTCCTTGGGCAGGTGACCATGGAGAAAAATGAGCTGAAGGAGGAGAATTGTAGCCTAGAAACTCAAATTGAGAAACTTCAAGGAGAGATACAGGCAAGAGTTGCTCAATCTAAACCTGACCTGAATGTACCTCCTAATTTGGAACTTGAGCCACTGGAGCAGTCAAATTTTCCAGGACAGAGTCTCCAATTGCATACTATGGAACCTAACTTGCAGCAAGGATCTGCAGTTTTGCTTGTCCCTTTTCGTCCCGATCTTCAAGCTTCGTTTCCAGCTCCTAATGTTAACGAAGTAGCTCCAAATTCTAGTTCTGTTATCAGTAAACCGCATGCAAGGTATCCCACAGCTGCAGATTCATGGCCATCACAGCTGCTTGGATAGTAACCAAACTTCAATTTAATTTGTATAGTTTCGGCATTGGTTTAACATGCAACTAGCTTTCTTGGTAGCAATGCCTCTGTGGAGATTTCATGTATAAATTATATATATTCAATTATCAACTACTATCTCACTCGTTTGCTTTGTTTTCTTGTGGCTGAAAGCCACTGGTTACTTGTAGAAACGTACGTTTTTGGGTGCTTTTCCTCGGGACCACGTCTGATGAATGAGTCGTCTATTCTCGGATGCAATGTTTTCTTCACACATTTTTTTTAAGAAACTTTTTCTTCCGCCCATAACATGCCAAAATTATTATTTTCTTCCGCCCATAACAATATATTCAATGAATGAAGCAAAGACCGAATTCAGGTTTACATCCTTAAACTAAACATTTAATAATATAAGAGTTCACTCATGGTGCTTACGAAGGACTTACCAATTTGCATATAATTTGCATATCAATGACACACAAAATGTTACCCCTAAGTGCATGCTTTTTGTGAATGATATAATATTTGATTGAGGTATACTTTGAAAAACTAAGAGCTTTTGTGTAAGTGCGAGTAAAAAGAGTATGTGCATTACAATTTTAACAAAAGACAATAAATTTAACTTGAAAGAAAAAGCAGTAGAGAATATCATACTATAGGCTCCTAAGTTTGAATGTTCGGACCAATCGTATAAAACAACGGAGGAATCAATAAACATACCACATGACTATAACTTGGATGTAAAAGGACATTACAAATTATTTGTGATAACCACATAGTAATTCAATTAAAAATTGCATTTTAGTACATAATAGGAGTAACGAGACAGGATAGTCCGGTTCATTTTTGTTCGCCTGTCCTTAACCCGCCAAAGAGGATATCATTGGGTTGACCTATTACCATAAATGGGCCAGAAAATGTAACCTGCCCTATCACAGGACAGGCTAGCCCACTACTTTTTTCTTAAATCATTTTTAATTTTTAATTTTCAAAAAATTTTAAATTTGTATTTATAATTTTTGTCTTTATATATACTTATAAATGAATATTTAAAGCATATTTATTTATATAAATATTTTTTAAGCTTTTAATTGATCAATTAATATTTTTAATTAGATTAATTAAAATAATTATTACATTTACATGTTAAATTACTTCATTGTAATTAATAATTGAAACTTAGTTTATAAGATTAATGATTTAAATTATAATAGTAATGTATATTTATATCTTTACAAAAAGTATAATATAAAAAAGTTGATCTTTTAACTTGTTTTTAAATAAAAATTTTATAAAAAAAAGTCCACTCTTTGTCGCTCATGTTGGCAAATTAGACGGACCGGACCAAAACAGATTAGCGGATTAAAAATATTTATTTCGTTTTGGTAGACTGACTCATCAAGTCCAACTTACTTTACATCAATTTTAAAGGGATAATATGAATGATAAGTAACACTATAACAAAAATGATAGAATTTAATTTGAGATCAGAAGATAGAGGGAAACGACTTGAATTGGAATGAATTAAACTAAACTTTTACGTAATGTTTGATTCCAACGAGAGATTTTTAGGAAGTAAGAATTTGTAGATCAAGTTAAACAATCAATGCATCTTTTCACGAAGAACGAAGTCAATATTTTTTTAAACTTTCTTCGCATAACTGCAAAAATTTGCGATATATATTATATATATTAGAATGAAAAATATTTAATAATATTTTATATCTTTTATTATATATATTATTTCTATAAAAAATAATATAATATAAAAAAATACAATAAAATACTTCTTTTATTCTAATAAATATAATTAATTAAACTTCATAAAATATCTTTTTATTCTAATACAATAAATATTTATAATATATTAATAGAAACTAATTTTAAAAACATATTTAATCTATTATATCAATTGCATCATTCACATATTTTTACAAATTTTTTCTTTAAAATCTTTTATCCACTGCTTTAAATCTCTTATCTCTTAGTCTAAATAACATCATAATCAACTTTCCATATTTTTAAATTTGTCTATTCACTCTCCCTCATATTCATTCCTAGATCCAAATACGTTGTTAGAAATTAAAGTCATCCATCATTAGAGATGATAAAAAATTATATTAAATCATTTTAGTGAAAATTTATTGAAGTTAATTAACATTTTATTGGTTTTATTAAATCATAAATAACAAAATAAAGAAAAGGGATAGTAATTACTATACATATTATTGTTAGAATAATAGTTTATTAAATTTAATAAATTGAGTCGGTATTAATAATATCATAATTAAGAGATTACTAAATTTACTGGAATGAACATTGGAGTCTTGTGTTTTTTCTTATCTTTTATTTCTTAAGTATTTTAGCTGACAAAATTATTAACTTCTTAAAATGTTTACGGTTTTAGAATATTCCTATTTAAGAGGTCATATCATTATGAGTGAAATATAGGAAAAAAAAATTCTAGGCATCATGAGTAATGTTCTTTTTTAGACTTCTTTGCAGTGGCAACTGATAATGAAAAATTAAACATCATTTGTGGAGCCGACGAATCCTTTGTTTTATGATCAGTGTGACCATTGAGACGGTGACCCAGAATTTGGACAAAAAAAATTAAGATTAAATATGTTTTTGATTTTTTAATTTTCAGAAAATTTTAAAATTAATTTATTTTAAAATTTTGAATTAATTTAGTTTTTTCAAGGCATGTTGATTATTTTTTTTTAGACTCAAAAGTATTGATAGGTAATTAAACATGGTATACTTGAAAACAATGAAGTGCTCATAACAAAAAGAAGTTTGATGCACTAAAGCTTAAAAAATTTAAACCCAAGAACTATTTGTTCTGAGCCATCGGTGTATTTTGGGACCTGCAATTTTGTTATATTTGATTTTATGATATTTATAATAGATAAATGTTTTTTAATAGGGTAGCACAATAAAAAAAACTCTATAATTATATATATTTGTTGATTAAAAAAACTTGGGTTCAAATCAAGAAGCATCAAGGGTCTATAAAGACTAGACAACATCATTAACTTCGTGGTGAGTTTGAAATAATTCAGATAAGTATGGATAATTAATGTATATGTATGATGACATTTGTAATTAGGATTCTCACATATGGTGACATAATTGAAGAAATAAATGTTGTTAAAAAGATACTTTGATCTTTAACATCAAAATTTAATTTGTTGTGTGCTTTAAAAGAATAAGAAGGAATAGATGCTCTTTCACAAAAGTTCATTATTGGTGTAAAAATAATAAGGAAAATGGTTTTTTAATAACTAAATTTTGTTAACTTTATCTTACAATTTAAGGTTACAATTTAAGGTGACATCTTTTAAATGACTTTTAATTTTTTCATTTTTTCATTTATTTATATTTCAAAATCACTTTGAAGATGTCACCTCAGATTGTAAGAAAAAATTGTCAAAATTTAGTATCATTATCTAAATAACAAATTAAACAGTTATAAGCTGAAGAACAAACATTGAAAGCTTCTATCAATACTTCATTCCAACTAGGGGTGGTAATATGGGCTTGGCCAGACAGGCCAGTCCACAAGCCCGCCTAAAAAAGCACGAACTAGGATATTGAGTCTGCTGACCCACAAAAATTCGTAACCCGCACTAGCCCGGATATGATACATGTATTAGATACGACACGTATATGATTGTCAATATGTTTATTTTGAAAATAATATGATACAATATGTTATATATGTATATTGAGAAGTATATAGAAATTCTTAAAAGTATGGTATTATATAATTGTTATTGTGTGAATCTAAATTAAAATCATATCTATTAAACATTGTCATAATTAGATACTTTATTGTTAAGTATCAATAAAATATCTTAAAATATCGAACATTAATACATCTCACACACAAATACCCATTTGAAATATAGGTTCATCATAAAATTTTGTAATATAAGTCCTGTTATGGTGAATGAAATATATAAAGAAAGAGAAGATTGTCTATCAATTATTACATATGATAGGTAATTTTGAATGTAAATTTATTTGTTGGTCTCTCCGTATAATGTATATATTTAATAGTAAACAAAAGTAATAAACTTTTAATATGTAGTAACAAAATCCACTTAAGAAATTTATATATGATTAATAATAACTAATTCCGTTAATGAAATATTTTATTCTTTCTTTCACAACATTCTAATACTATCAGTCGAATTAATAGTTGAGTGTACACTTAATTATCTTTTTTAATCTTTATAAATATAATATAATCCCTCTTACATAATATAAAACTAAAATCCTTTAAATAGATATTAATACAGAGTAGAGGAAGTTATTTTTTGATCACACAAATAAAGTGAAGTTATTCTAGAAAAAAAGAAGCACAAAGGATAAAGCCCTTACATTAAGCATACTGTAAAGTAATGTTTTAAGAAAACAAAAGAAAATAAAAAGAGGTTGGTAGTTTAGTTAGGACAATGTCGGTGGCGGCAATTTCGTGATACCCACGGAAACCAAGATTCTTTTGCTTCACCTTCAATTTGACTTCGTAAGTTTAAATTTTTAAACAGTTTCAGAAATAAATATTTAAGAGTATTACACCTGTTTCTCTGGAAAATGAATAAATATATCAATACTAAATTACATTAAAAAATTAGTGATTTATTTATTATATAATTAAGGGTTAGTTAGCGCCTAGGTAAATAACGTTTATTTGGTGAACCAACCCAGCTAATTAAATCGTGACGGGAGAAAACTTCACTGCCAGAGGACCACGGTGTTCCACAATCGATCCCAACCACGGATGAAATCTAGGGCGTAATATACGGTGAGATGCAGATAGTGTTATCGTAGTATCGGATACACAAAAAACAAACTTCCCACCGCAATTCCACTCTGTTCAATTATTCTCTTTTCTCGTTACTTTCACCACCGCTAGCTCCTGCTTTTTCTTCATCTTTCTGAATTTTTTCTCTCACACGCAACACACAGTGCTAAATTGCGCACACAGCACTTCACACACTCTTTTTCTTTTTCCTCTTTCCGTTGCGAGTGAGAATAGAGAAGTGACAGAAGAAGCCCCCTCAAAAAAGTTAAGCCCTTAAGAGAAGCAATTACTCTATACATCAGAATGGGATCTGGGGCTGGTAATTTCCTCAAGGTTCTTCTCAAAAATTTCGATGTCCTTGCTGGGTATGTTTCTCTTCTTTTTTTCTCTCTCTAATTTGCGTTTTCTTTTCTTTTAGACTGATGATATATTACATTGTCTATTTTTTGTTTCTATTGCAGGCCTGTGGTTAGTCTTGTTTATCCTCTGTAAGTGCAATCTCAAATCTCCTCTTTTCTTTACACTTAGGATTTTGTTTTTGTTAAATGTTTCGTTTGCATTTATTCCATCGAAATGTTAGGTCAGAATGTTGTTTGAGAATGATAGAGTGATTTCTGATTGGCGTGGGTTTTTGTATTATGATGCAGATATGCTTCGATTAGGGCAATTGAGACCAAGTCTCCTATTGATGATCAGCAATGGCTCACTTACTGGGTTCTCTATTCCTTAATCACCCTCTTTGAACTTACATTTGCAAAACTCCTTGAATGGTATGCCACCATTTTTTTTTTATCTCTTTTATCATTTTTCTTGTTTGGGTTAATTGTTCTTGAAGGTTGTTGAGTACTATGTAAATGCGGTGATAAGTTTGTTGGGTTTTCTAGAGAAATTGTTGTTAGTTAATTTATGCCACTAGTTTTTAGGGGGGTAAGGCTGACTTTGGCCTCCTGTCAATTTGGGGATATTCATGAAATCTTAGTCTTTTTGATGATTAATTAGGATGTAATTTATGCTAAGAGAAATCAAGAAAAAGAAGCTGCTAAATTATTAATTACATATTAGTACATAAGCATGAATGCAAGAGCTATTATGGAAGGCACTACAAAAGGCTTCACTGAGAATATTCTTCATAGTGTAACCAGAGAATGTTGAATTGCTGTAATGTATTTTCTGTGTTATATCAAGCTTTTTTGTATTAGTAAGTTGTGACAAATATATTTACAAGGGTAATTTCTTTAACATGTGGCTGAATTTTCACAACTATGTATTTCAGGATTCCGATATGGCCTTATGCAAAGCTAATTGCAACATGCTGGTTGGTCCTTCCTTACTTTAGCGGTGCTGCTTATGTATATGAGCATTACGTGAGACCTATATATGTGAATCCTCAAACCATTAACATCTGGTACGTTCCAAGGAAAAAGGACACCTTTGGTAAGCGAGATGACATTCTAACTGCTGCAGAGAAGTACATCCAAGAGAATGGAACTGATGCATTTGAGAATCTGATCAATAGGGTATTTCCATCTATAGAACCCAGTTGTTCAGTAATTATGCTTTGTTTTTGTGTCCCACTTGTGCTAACGGTGTCATGGCTTTGCAGGCTGATAAATCCAGAAGGGGTGGCGGTTATTATACAGCGTATGATGAGACTTATTAAGCGCAATCATGTAATTTCTGTCTTTCGTGGATGTACATGTTATTTATATTTTTGTTTTACCCTCTCTGTGGGAATACTTTTAACCTTTTTTTTCAACCCTTTACCGAGTTATTATTATCCTGTAGCTAGCTTGGGATTAGTCGTCTATGCTTTGTATAATGGCTATGACACCCATGGTATATGTAATGTTAGTTCAACAGCAGAAATTCGTTGATTTTTTTCCTTTTGTTATATTCCGAACAAAACCACACCAATGTTAATGCCACTAGAGGTCTCATTGCTAAAACATCTTTTTGTAAATCTAGTTATAGTCATCAATTAGCCTGACTTGAAGTAAAAACTAAGACTAAAATATTTATGCCAGGCGTAAACAAATGGAGTAACGAAAATGGGGTTGATGTGGTTTTCAGATGTATTGAAAATCTCATTTTAGACAATATTAGACAAAGTAAAGCTCTGGAGTCGTGATTAGTATCTCTTTCTACTAGACGTGAACAAAAAAACTTCAACAGGAGGAATCTAAAAAAATAAAATACTAGTTACGATAAATTTGGAATAGGGTTGGTATTGAATAAGTAAAATTAATCTGAAATCCTAATTCAATCTAATTAGTCCGAAAAATCTATAGGTCGGATATGAACTTTAAAATGTTAGATTTAGATTGTACTAAATTGGTCATGTGGAATCCAAATCTAATCCGATCTGACTTTGCTCAAGTTAGTTTCTACAATCATAGATAACTCTCTACTAAAGCAATAGAACAAAAAATACTTTAAATACTTATAGCTTAAAAACACTATCTTTAACCAAAACACATTTTATTCACAAATATATGTATGTGGTACACATTTTATTGTCTGGACGTAGTGTATGTTAGGGGTGAATCTAATTAAGATTTTTTTTTTCCGCAATTTTACATTTTTAATTCATTATATATATAAATTTTTTAATATATTTTAAAATATCAAAATTAGTGTAAATTTCTGTATTTTTGAAGGTATAATAGATGAATAATACTGAAAATTGAAGAAAAAAAAATTCTAAATTTAAGAGTGTTTTAATTATTACAATAAAGTCTTATTTTATATATTTTGTGTGTTTTATCTTAGGAAATGAACAACTATTATTATTACATTATAAATATTAATAAGCGGAACTATTAGAAATCATTTTAACTACATATATGAATTTAATTATCACCAATATTGAATGTGAAAAGAGAAATATTTATTAGACATATAGATAAAAGTTCATTTAATCTAATGCTTTATTTTTTTATTAGGTGTATTTTGGTCTGAATATTCTCAAAACCCATTATTGTCCAATAATGCAAAGTATAATATCATTTCTATGTAAAAAACATGATCTTATGATGATTGACAGTAAACAACTTCTGTTTTATTAGTGGTGTGTCTCTCCAATAATTTTTTTCAAAAAATTTAACCCAATCAATATCAAATACCTGCAAAAAAGTGGCTATTATTGCATTACCACTTCCATTTTCCAAAGAATGTTACTAGATAGATATAATATAAATGAAAAGGAATTATTAGATTTAACTCTTATTTGATGGAAAGATAAGTCATTGTTGTACCATTTGATTATCCATCCAGCCACTAACAAAAAAATTGAGGCACCACACACCGCTCTCAGTAATGATAAACATCATCGAGTTTGATTCAAGAAGTGCTGACAAATATCATGTATATACCAGCCTGGAACTGGTTTCGGGTGTGATCATGCTTCAATTTCAGCTTCAGCCGCAGCTTCCACGGCATTGAAAGTTTGATAAAGGTAATCTAGAGCTTCTTCTAATGCTGATTCCTTTGGATCATCAGCACACAAAAGCTTCTTGTTACAAACATCTGGATTAAAAGTAGTTGATGACATGTATTGCACAAAGCGCAGTATACATTAATGACAAACTTTTTGGTTGGATCTTGAAGATTGATCTTGCAAAGGTAAATAACTTTCACATATTTGACATTCTTCAAGAAGTTCATTTAGACAAGTTGATCCAACTGCTTCAACTTTCTTCACAATGCTGAGTTCTTTATGGGAAGAACTTGAATCTTTAATACCAACATTGCCAACAAATGTAATTCTTCATATTCTTGCAATCTGATAAAAAATATGAAACATATAAAGATAATGTTACATGCTTCTTGAAAGGGCTTAATAGTTTCAATCTTGTTAAGGGCCAAATTCCTCTTCTTGATTCTCTTCCCCTCATAAACAAGGCTTCTGCTATGATATCACAACAAGAACGCAAGAATTCTGATGCCAAACCTTCCAAAACTCTTACATGATTCACAAGAATGATGGACAACCGCTGGATGATCAGGCTGCTTATAAACATCTCACAGGTAGACTTTTTTTTTATCTTACTAATCAAAAACCAGATCCCAATTATTTTGTCCAACCACTTCTCATTATCAAACTGTTGTTCGGATACCTGGCTAAATTAAAGCTACTGCAACTCATTCTTCTTTTATTCCTCATATTTTAAACTGCAACTCAACTTTTTCAAATTCTGATTGAACAGGTTGTGTGGATACTAAGAGATCCACCACAAGATATTTTCATTGGGGAATCTTTAATATCTTGGCATTCAAAGAAGCGAATCACTATCTCGATATTCTCCTCTAATGTTGAATACTGCACCCTAGTTCTACCACCTAAGAAATTCAGTAGCTCGCTTACATTCTTCAAGAACTGCAAGTCTGCAACTTCCTTTTATTGAAATAACTCTATTGTGACAATCAATATGCTCAACACATAACCATCAATTTTACCTTTTATGAGCAAGCTAAATATATTGCAATTGACAACCACATTCTTTGCAAGAAACTTCAACATACGCTTTTACTTCTTCTACCTTGATCTACCAATCAACTCGCGAACATCATAACCAAGCCCCTTGACTTCAGTAATCTTCACAATCTTTTATCCAAGCTGAACATGTCAAGTATCCGTTCTTTAGCTTCTGGGGGCATTGGAGCAGTCACAGCAGTAAGACAAAATGATAAATTAATTTTCTGTTTATCCATATATGTCTCTATATGTTGGAAGTCTACATCAACTAAAAATAAGGTCATTTCATATTATATAAGTGAAGTGCAAACCTCACCTTACAAGTCGATTTTGTGGGGTTGAATTAAGCTTAAAACTCACTTCCACTATATACAGAGATCTGCCTTGTATCCATAGATCGATAACCATTTCTTCAATAAAATTGTGTTTTTACCTTCGTTTAAGCTATGATAAGATCAAAAAAAATCAGTTGACTCAGATTGTGAAACACAGATGAAATAAATACCAGCAGGGGAGTTTCAGAAGAATCAATAATGTGAGTTACAAAAACGCATTGGAGCTCCCCCGCTGTTGGCCTGCTCCACTTGACCTGAAATTTTAGGCCCTTACACTCAAAAGAACGAAATAAGTTTGTTTAATAAACTGAAAATAGTTTATATACAAGGTAATTTGTAAAAATTCTCTAACATTACAGTAGCTTCTCCGAAATTTGATTGTTAAGTTATGCATGAACTAATTTTAGTTTATAGGAAAAACTATCCTCTTTTATAAATGTTTAAGGTGAAGTATAACCAAACAGGACCGTACATTGATATTTTGAAGTGTTTAAATGATGGCAAAACTACTCAGAGCAAGCAGCATACTCATTCATAATGACACCATTGATGGAATCACAGTAACGTTTCAGCCATTGCAGGAACTCCAAGTTGTCCAAGGGTCAGCCTTTAACAAGTCTGCTAACTTCAACATGCTGCCACAGAATCATTAAAGCAACCATTGAATATAAACTGGTGATTCCAACCAGAGTACCTTTTTCTACAACTCTACATACACTCACATGCAAATTTATTATCTAAAACACATTTACCATTAAATCGCGAGGAAAAGTCACACTTTGCTAAAAATAACTTACCCAACCAATCAAACTGAGTTGAGAATGAACACCAGATAAAGCACCATAGTTTTCCTTAACCAAATTTCTAATGCAGCCTAAGTCCAGCCCACATTTGCAGTCTGCCAGTGATTCATGCTTGAGGATACATATTGAGGCCATGCTAAAGGATACATTAATAAAAAAATAGGTGATATGAAATCCACCATCAAATTTATTTATACTTTTCATTTGATTTCTAGGCCTTGATAAAGATAAACACAGTTTTTTCAGTTAAAAAATGTTGATCAATATACTAAAACATTTCCTAAGTATAAGCTATCCCCCTGAATATTTCATTCTCAAATATTTACTAAAAAAAACCATCTTTCAACTCCCAGTATCCCACTTAACATAATCGTCCTGCAGAATTTTGTAATTCTGGATCTTATCATATTCAGACTTTGCATCAAAGTTCACCTACAAATAAACCCACATTAAGAAAATAGTCCGAATTCAAAAGAGCTCAGAAAAGAAAGTTAAATCAAAGTAACGTCGCTACCTTGTGCATTGGAACAACACCGGGAAACGTCATATTCATCATCTGGCATTGTACAGCCCCAGGTGCAGCCTAGCCAAAAGCAAAACAAAATTATAATCTCAAAAAGTAGATTTTGCCCCACAACACAATTCTTCTTAGATTATAAAGAAGAGAGAAATTGAAAAATATATACATGGATGTGACACTAGAATGGTGGAGTTTAGCTATTTAAATTCTTCTTGCTATTCATAACTGTTCCAAAATTCGTTTGAAATGAATACCAAATGTTCACTTGCAGCAGTATACAGAAGTACAATGTAAGGTGCGAGTTTAGCAAGAACATGCAAAGGGGTGCACAGAGTTACCTCCTCGATGCGGTAGGGATTGAGGTGGAGCTGCTGTTGGTCCAAGTTAGAATCTGATTCCTGCCGACAAAGTAGGCACTATCCATTATGCCCATACTCGACGCCATTTCTACAAACACTGTAAGTAGGAGAAGAAGGAAAATCTTAATTGGGTTTCAACGAAGATTCAATAAACTTATTATCTTTTACAGTAATTATCTTGAGTTTGTATTGATACTATTTTTATGAGTAAAAATTATAGATATAGATTTACTTTACACAATTAATGTTTCATTATTAGATAAACATATCACAAATTATTTAACAACAAAAAATAAATATTAGCATGATTGACAAATTTGTTTATTTAGCTATTCAATAATAATAAAATATTGAAAGAGTCAGTGTGTTACATTTTATTTGGTAAATCTGTTTTACATTTAATAAATATAAAATAAAACATCTATCTTTAGAATGATTGATTTGAGATAATTTAAAAAGTTATATAGATTTGATTTAGGTGATTTAAGATGATATAGAGGAAATTTTTTGAAAGAGAGAATATGTGATAAAAGAAGAGTGATAAAATTGTGTGGATTATTGTGTCAGTTAACATTTTATCCTCACTGGAGTATTTTCCATGTGAATATTTGGCCAAATGGACACAACGTTGGTGTGAAAAGGAAAAGAAAAAGAAAAAAACATGTGAAGAAACCTAGTGCAAAAGATCTCCGATTTTTTTTCCCTTCAAATACACTATTTTTTTAAGTTTAAATTATTTTTTGATTATTTTACGACGTGTCAATTTGTAGGTTTTTTTAACTTTTTTTTAATTTTTTTACATATGTCAATTCGCAGTTGTTTCATATTTTAAAATGATTCAATTTAGTCCTAATTTTTGTAAAAATGAAATAAAATTGTCTCTCCTTAACTTAAAACTTGATTTACTTTTTGTATAAAATTTATGTTTATATTTTTACTAAAATTAACATTTTTATTAAAAACAAACCTTTTATTTTTAGTTTTATTATTAAACAAAGTTAAATCCTAGACTTAATTTCAATAATTAATCATTTTTGTCATAATATATAAAGATATCAAATGTATTATATATACTACAAATATATGGAAGATTAAAAATCAAATAATTTGTCACCCATAACTAGGGATGTCAACGGGGTGGGTAGGGTACGTACCCTACCCGCTGGATAAATATTCTCTCCGTACCCGTACCCATATCCGTCGGGTATTCGTTATGCGGGTAGCCGTCTATTTTTTTCATATCCGCGGGTATCCACGGGTACTTACAAAAATATTTTAAAAAATAAATATTTAACCATAATTAGTGCTTGGATCAACAAAGTCATTTTCTCCGATTGATTCTTATAAAAACAAACAAATAAAAAATCACTAACAATTTATATTGTAGTTTATTTTTGAATTAAATATTAAAGAAATTACTAACTTCATCAATGTCCACATCTTGCAACATTGTATAAAGTTTCATATTGTCCAATTTTAATCTAGAAGAGCATGAAAATATAAGAAGTTCATTTTTTTTGAATTAAAGTTTAGCGGGTACGGATATCCACGGGTACGGATACTATGATACTCGTACCCGCCCCGTTAACATGCAGGTATCAAAAATACCCGTATCCGCGGGTAACGGGGATCCATTTTTAATATCTGTTTCTACCTGTTACGGGTTTTATCCGCAGATACCTGCGGGTACGGATTTTTTTGACATCTCTACCCATAACTTTAGGAACTAAATTTCAAGTTCAAAACAAAACCAAAGTTTAAAGTTTCGTATACAATTAATTTAAAATATTTATGTTAATATTTAATAAAATTGTTAATTTTAGTAATAATATAACTATAATATTTATCCAAAAAGTAAATTGAGTTTCAAATTAAAGAGAGACAATATTACTTCATTCTTACAAAAATTGGAACTAAATTGAAACTAAAAACAAATATAGGGACCAAATTGAATTATTTTGATACGTGTCACGGCTGAGAAGTGACATGTGTAAAACAAAAATCACAAATTAACAAGTGGCGTTGACTTTAACATTGTTTGGTCAAACTAAGGATAATGACCAAACTGAATCATTTAAAAAAAACTAAAACCAAAATTGAGACAATAAAAAACTTGAGAACTAATTTGACACTTTTTCACAAATAAAATGATCAAAAGAGTCATTTAATTTTAAAAAAAAAAAAAACAAAACTTCACTTTAGTTCATATACCAAACTTAAAAATTTGATCCCAAGAAAATCAAATTTCCACCGACGAACACGATTATCTTTTTTTCTAAAGAAAATATTTTAAAAAATTAGGTTACAATTTGATTAGTCAAAATTTCACTATATTCACTATTGTGTCTGAAAACTGGTAAGCGGAATTTTAGCTTTATTTTTCAATTTTATTTTAAAAAATAGGGAAAAAAAAGTGGGAAAATTATTTCATGTTAAAATTTTAAATCTCAACATAAATTTATACTCAATTTTTTTTTGTATATATTTGTTTTTTTTAACATCTTGATTTTAGCAGTTTAAAAATTAATAAAATAGAGTGCTTTTATCATACTATTACAAAAGATAGGACTATAGAAATATATCATTTATATACTTAAACTAAACTAACAAGTTATTACATCAGGTAATTACTGCTAAAACTCTGACTGAAACTTTTCATCAACCTAAAAAATGACTCCTCATCCTTCAGACACCTCTAACAATATTAGCTTTCCTGACTTGTTATCCTGCTTAAACATATCTTTAAAAGAAAAACACATCTAACTCCATATAATGCTTTATCTACATGTAGAAACATCACAAGAACGATAAGAACATATCGTTATGATCACTAATCAATATTGACTCCTACTGATGATTAAAAAGATACATGCAAGCATAAGAGAGGTAAAATGTAACATAAAATAGAAATAGACCAAAAAGAGGGCGAAATTCAACTTATGCGAACGGAGAAACTAATCGGTTCAAATTCAATAAACTAATCGGTTCAAATTCAATAGCTCACCGAGAGGATCAATTCTACGATCTCGGTTCTTCGATCAGACCAACAGAGAGACATAATTCCTAGAGAGACGTCTATAAAAGTGATTTGTACTAAGATTATGTGTCTAAAAGAATGAAACTCTTTTACAACAAAGATTCTATTTATATTAAAATAATTAAGTCTCACTATTTTTAAACCATCACCACTCTTACGATATCATTTTGTAGGGTTTTATCTTTTTCAATTTCAACTTCCAATAAAAGTTTTTTAAATTAAAATTATTATTTTATTAATTTTGCCTTTAAAATAATTATTCTTTTAAATTTAACCATTTTTTTATTTAATTTTTTTTTAATCTTAATCATTTATACATTTTTATCATTATAAACCTAGAAAAAAAAAAGATGAGCATCCTTTATTAATAATATGTTCTTTTTGTCAAAGCAAGAAACAGGACATAATTGTCACGGGCCTTTGCGAACGATGGGTTGTGGAATGGGCCTTGTAGTTCAAGCCCGGCCTTCCTATAACTAGGGTTTTGAGATCACATAAAAGGGAATCTGTTTTTGAACCCTAGCAGCGAAAACCTTGTGCACCGTAAGGTTGAGAAGCAGCAAGAGAGGAGCCATGGTGCACGTTTCCTTCTACAGAAACTGTGAGTATTCTACATTGCACTCAATGCATCTACCTATCTATGTTTTATGCGTTTGTTTATCCGAATTTTCATTCTATTCAATCTCGGTGTGATATATGTGATCTGAGAATGAGGCATCATTTCCAACAGAATTGAATATGTTATTTGCCTGTTTGTAATTGAATAGATGGGAAAACATTCAAGAAGCCTCGTCGTCCATACGAGAAGGAACGTTTGGACGCTGAGTTGAAGCTGGTTGGGGAGTACGGGCTTCGCTGCAAGAGGGAGTTGTGGAGGGTTCAGTACGCCCTCAGCCGTATCCGTAACAATGCCAGGAATCTGTTGACGTTGGATGAGAAGAACCCGCGCCGAATCTTCGAGGGTGAAGCACTTCTCCGAAGAATGTTCCGTTACGGACTTCTTGACGAGACGCAGAACAAGCTCGATTACGTGTTGGCCCTCACCGTCGAGAACTTTCTCGAACGCCGCCTCCAAACCCTCGTCTTCAAGTCTGGCATGGCCAAGTCCATTCACCACGCCAGAGTCCTCATCAGACAGAGGCACATCAGGTCTAATTTCTCACAATGATCAATAAATAGTAGTCATTATTTATTCTGGATCATATGCAATGCTATTGATTTCACTAAGAATTGATTTCGGATAGTGTGTTGTATTGGTATCTTTTGTTGCATAATTACGGCTTGATTATTAAATAGATACTGAACTCGTGTAGTTGCGGACTTGCTCTAGTATTGATATTTTTTGTAATGCTTTCATTGGTTTTACTTTAGTAAATTGTGTAGCTTGATGGAGATCATTTGTCATGTTTACTTTGTTTTTTAATGATAGCTCCTTCTGGGAATGAATGTTGATGTTGTTTGTGATTTGGCAGGGTTGGGAGACAGGTGGTGAACATTCCATCATTCATGGTTAGGGTTGATTCTCAGAAGCACATTGACTTCTCACTCACGAGTCCTCTTGGTGGTGGCCGTCCTGGACGCGTGAAGAGAAAGAACCAAAAGGCTGCTGCTAAAAAGGCCGCTGGTGGAGATGGAGATGAGGAGGATGAAGATTAGGTTATTAATTGATAGCAACCTTTCAAGATCTTGTGCGCAGTTTTTAATTTATGATGTAGACAATTTAGAATTTTGTCATGCCCTGACTCTTATAAATTTTTCCGTACTTGTTTTTTGTTTGAGGTAAAGTTGTGCCTGAGATATGATGATTTTGAACTGTGCTTTCTCAAAGTATTCAAGTTTTGCTGCAATGCTTGTGGTCATCTGGTATTTTCACCCTCGTTATCAAATGCCCTTACATTTGCGATTTAAGGCTAGAAGCAATTTTAAAAAAATGATTTGGTAAGTTGCTCATGGTTTTGGTCTGAATGACAGTACAAAAGTGACCGTAAACATCACTGAAATTAGCAATAATATTTGAGTTGATTTTCTCTTGATTCTTGCTGGGTAGTGCTGCTTATATTAAGGATTTTAAACATTGTTAGTGTGAAGATCTTTTTAGAACAATTGTAATTAGATAATTCAATTGCGCTTTTCTTGGTACAAAACAGGGCAGAGTGTTTGCGAGCAAAAAATAGCAATTTATTTTAAGTGTGGAAAAATGAAGTATCGGCTGCAGGAAATCCATTTATTCAATTCATATTGCGTAAGTAAACACTTAAGATGTTTGTTGTTGTCTCCGACGACTCTTTTGCCTGCCCATAAGTATTATGTGCTAACTCGACCATGCTACTATTATAGATTCTAGATCTCAAAATCGTGCTTAAATGAGTTGCACACCTCGTTTAGTAGCGAATTTTCATTCCCTTATGAAAATCAACTATGTTTAGAACTTTAGTTTGTTTTTTTAGTAGTACTTGACCGACATTGGTGGGAACAACTAATACTGGAATGAAATGATTTAGAATAAAACTAATTTACATTATAGCATCTTTAAAAAAATAGTAATTAGTTATATATGATTTTGTATTATTATGAAGAAAATAAATTAATGTATTTCCTGTAAGCAATTAAAAATGAACGATCATTTAATTGTTATTCATTGGTAAACAGAATGTTCGACGAAATTATAAATTACAATTAGCAATAAATTAGAATTATAACTAATATTATATTGGTTTAAAATTTTTCAATTCTCCATTAGTAATAATATATATGAAATGATATTTTAATTGTTTATTAAAAGCCGATGTTTAATTATATACTATAACATATTTAGTCATACTCTGTTTAGATTGAACTGAACACCGTAACCACATTAAAAACGAGGAGATTAATTACGAAAAATAGATATATCAAATTAATGATCGAATTAAAGTAAAATTGATATGATTTGCTAATTTATAATTTAGTCAAATTAATATACGAATATTTAAGATTGAGAAACTCTTGAAACTAAAATTCACAAACTCTTAAAACTAGAATATAGAGGTGTATATTTGACTTATAGTTCATGGACCAACTCTAGTCCACTTTGAATATAGGAGTGTAAACCTTCAACTCATGATGACTTTACTCTACCCTTCGAGCTAAGTTGATGACTTTACTGTACCCTTCGAACTAAGTTGATCCTTCGATAGAGGTTGAGTTGGGTTGATCATCTGTTTGAGCTGATATGGTTCACCTTTGGTCTGGACTGACTTAGGTTGCCGTTGGGCAAAGTCAACTTGGATTGACCTTTAACCTGGATCGTTAGACTTGGGCTGATTCGCTTCGACTATCACCTGGATTGCTCGACCCGAGACAACTCCTCTAACCTTTGGTTTGGACCAGCTCGATTTGACTTTTGGATTTGGCTGACTTGAGTTAACATTCGGCTTGAGTCGACACAACTCTACCTTATATATGGACTGACTTGACTTGATTCTTTGGCCTACTGGTTGACCCTTGTTGACCCAGACCGACTCAAGTTGATTAGGGTCAACCTTCGATCTAGATAAACTCGCGTAGACCTTCAGTTTGGACTGATTCAAGTTGGGCCGACCTGAGTCAACATTTTGTCTCAAGCCGACTTGGACTGACCTGCAATCTTGACAGGCTTAGATCGACCTGTAGTCCTGACTAACTTGAATCAACCTTCAATTTGGACTAACTTTGATCATTCTTCGTCCTAGGTCAACTTGGGTCACCTTCGACCTAGGCTAACTTGTTTCGGAATTCAACCCTTATCAACTTGGCTTGATTATTAGTCTAGTTCACCCACACACAAATGCATATGTGCTATATATTTTTCATTTTTCATTTTAGATTTTTTTTTTCTCATACACATTGTGTGCACACGTGTATATGTGTTATATACTTTTCATTTTAGAATTTTTTTTCTCATTATATCATTATTTATGATCTCACATCCCTAGTGTTTTTCTTTTCTTTCAAACACAACACAACAACTTAACGAATAATACTTACGATTGACTCGTAAATTTGTTGATGTTGTACCATCTCTTAATTTTGTGTTGTGAATTGTAAAACTAGTTACATTTGATTCATTTGTGTTGTAAAATTTTATATTAGAATTCCCTTTGTGAAAAAATAGAAACACATCGCAAAACTAATAAATGTCTATATTTGAGGTGGATTAAGCGATATCATCAAATATTTACTTCTTTTATGGTAAATCTTAAGAATTAGTGTACTGATGAAGAAATCATTTTCCAAAAATGCGTGTTACCAAAGGAGACTCATTTATGAAAAAATAAAAATAAATATACTTCTTAAAGTTAGTCTAGTATTTGACATTGATTAGATGTTTCACACTTAATAAATAAAATAATTTGAAGGCTTCCTAAATAGCATGGTGATATAATGTCTAAAATACTAGGTATTAATCAAAATTTCCATGATACTCTATATTAACCAACTTTTTTATTAGAGATGTCAAAAAAAATATGTACTCGTGAGTATTTGAAGATAAAACTCGCAATCTAAATATTGTAAATAGATACTTGCAGATAACGAGTACAAATATTTTTTGTACTACGGATACCCTATCCGATATACTCTAATATAAATTAAAAAAACAAAAGTTAAAAAAATGGTTAAAATATTAACACATTAATTTTGAATGGGTTATTTTTTATCAATTTGTTTTAAAAAATCTTCATTTCTTTGTTAACTGCCATCCAACACTATTTAAATGAGTTGTTTGTACTTTGTTTGAAATTTATAAATGTTATGCATTGTATTTTTATTTGAATTTATGGTTAAAATATATTATTAAATATTAAATTTTTCTTTTATAAATATCCACAGGTACCCGTAAATATCCGTGGATATTATAAAAATATGTGAGTATCCGCGTAATGAATATCCGCACATATAGGTACAGATACGGGACGATGAATATTTATCCAGCAGATAAGATACAGAGGAGCTACTACCCGTATCTTATCATCATCCCTAACTTTTACCCTAATATAGTGTCCATTTTGTTCGACATCCAAAAGATCAAGGTGTTATAAGATAGGAACCAACATCTAAACATATGTTTTATGATCAATTGTGTGTTCCTCTACTTCTTCAAATTTCTTTCTGCACCCCATCTAACCAGATTTTACACACTAGATTATTTCTGGAAAAAAAAATCATAAGACATTCATCCCATTCCTATTCCGGATAAAAATTTCCGAAAGCGTATGGTAGGGTGTAGGAAGAATTTTGATGAATTACAGGATCAATCATGTTTTATTCCGGTTAAAAAAAATTACTTTTATCGACTTTTGTGAGTTTTTCTGTTCTTTTCCCTTTCTATCCTATTTTTCTATTTTGGTATTTCATATATATATATATATATATATATATATATATATATATAAATTTTGAATTTATGAATTACACATTGAAATATGAAGTCAAGTAATGAGATTAAAAATTCTCATAATATTTGAAGTTGCAAGAGTTGTTTATTCATGTTTTTCGTATAAAATCTTACTGTTGTTATGCGTTTCTTATAGAACCACGAAAAATGATATCTACAAAAGAACGTTATGTTTTTTTCTCTCCTAATGTCCAGTTGACATCCCAATTGTTTGAAAACGAAAAATCACTGTGTTTGTTTCAGGATAAATACTGTGCACAAAGACGGATTTGAGAATGTTTGTCGTGTTTGGATCAGCTTATATGTGAAGAAATGCAGGCGTTGAATTGCGAAGTGAACACCGTTTGGTCCTTCGCAATATTGAAGAGAAAAGCAGGGAAAGTGAGTTAAATAATATGAATTCACGAAAATGTCCTTCTATTTCAATCAGAGATGTAAACAAAATTCGTTTCGTATCGGTAGATAAAATTCGTTTCGTATCGTTTCAAATTTTATATATTTAATTATTGTTATAAATATAATAAAATTATATATAATTTAATATTGAAATTTTTTTATATATTTTTCTTAAAATAAAGATAGTTTTGAAGTTATATTTTATATGAAACTCATTTTCAATAAATTTTTTTCTAATTTTATTTTTTCACCAAATATTCTCATATTTGATAACGTCTTCTTAAAATAATTTTCAAATAATTAATATGAAACTTCTCTCCTATAATTCAAAATAATTAATATGAAACTTCCACCTATTATTTTTTGAATTTTAAGAAAAAGAAAGATTTTTCTAATTCAAGAATTGAATCCTTCGTATCATGCTTGAAAATAGTTTAAAATAGGTGAAGAAGTAAATTTGCATTGTTTTCATCTTCACGTATGTTTCTTGTTATGACTTAAAAGAAAATGAATCTATTAATTTATTCTTCATCGATATATCTATTTAAAAAAAAGATTAAAAAATAATTTATCAAAATCTAATAAAAAATTATGAGACCTAATTACTATAAAAAAGCCTGTGATAATCATTTCACATATAAAAAATGGGTATGAAAAAACATATAGAACATAACTTTTTCTTTCCATATTCATAAAAAAAAAATATACAAAAAAACTCATAACATGAAAAGAAAAAACCAAATATCAAACTAATATTTCTCTATCAAGAGACAAAAGAGAGAGTTACTTTTTTTTTTTTTATCTTAGAGGAAAAA
>Ga0209589_1004737_pt1 | contig 23362 bp, 14 predicted proteins | sample CowpeawhiteBW_FD_187525 | JGI IMG/M metagenome (GOLD analysis project Ga0209589, IMG submission 187525) | Root nodule microbial communities of legume samples collected from California USA - Cow pea white BW (SPAdes) (version 2) | ecosystem: Host-associated > Plants > Roots > Nodule | place: USA...
GGGCAACTGAAACAGGTTTTTATCCTATGGGCCGACCTTTAGGCCCAATACTGTAGGGCAGCCCACTAACTTTTAGGGCAGGAATAAAAATGGGTCTTACAGTGTATATATATATATATATATATATATATATATATAGTGAAAAGATTTTAGAATATGAATAAATAATTATAATAATTGAATGAACTTAGTTATTTTTTTTTAAATTTTGTTTTTAATAGAAAAGAAAATAAATCAACTTAAATTGTTGATAAATAGATGATAGATATATCTTGTTGAGTGAAGTTGTTATTGATAAAAAGTGGTAGTTTAAAAGGTAAAGAGAATTATTAACATTTTCTCAACATTCCAAAACTAAATCTTATCAACCCAAAAGTAAAAATCATTATCAAAAGCAGATTAAAATCGTAAACAAAAATTTTCATGGTAATGTGCACCAAACACATATAAGTCATTTTATTGTTCCATTTCAGATTCCTTTCTTCAATCTTTTATTCTCTTTCAAGAATTTCATCTATATATGTTAACAACTTCTTGGTGCCAAATTTTGAGTTATACTAATTGCCTAAAAACATAGAAGTAAAAGTAAGTACCAAATATTTTTATTGATTAATAATAAAATTAAATCAACAAAATACATGTAAGCCATTTTGTGGTTTAAAGCCATGTAGGTTGTGGCAAGTTTAATACCCAAACCTCTTGTCAATGTTGAAAGAAGGAAGCAAAAATCATCACTATCAATGGCATTGAAATTATCCATTGCCTGTTGTTGACGCTGAGCTTTTGTAATGGCATCAAGCCTCTGAAATTGCAATCGTTAGAGTGACATATATTATTTTGGTATATCATTAGACTAATCCTTAAAGCATATTACATATCATAAACCAAACCCTTAAGACATAAAAAAACAAAAAGATGACAATACTTATATTTCATAGCTCATATGTTGAATTGAATGAGAATTTGAGCAGCCTTACCAAGGAAAACATGATCTTTCTCAAATGACTGTGCCATTACTTCCCACGCATCCTACCCAAGAAAGTCACACATGAAACTATCATTCCCCTCCCCCACCCCAAAAAGTTACCTTGCATAACCTAAAACCCATAGAATGTGCCACAATTTCAGTTTCAAATTCAAATTTTGAATTTAAAACTTTTTTCATTAACAAAATTGTAATTGTTTATGCTTCTGATTAAAAGTCTTGCCCACCATTGTTACTTAAAACATAAAAAGAATTGCAATATTTCGACTCATTAAAAAGAATTGCTAAACATTGATACTTTAATAAATCATGAAATATATATATATATATATATATATATATATATATATATATATATATATATATACATATATATGATTTATTTTTATTATTCCTCTTGAGTTTTCACTCTTTCCTAAACAGGATCTAATCAGAAAAGACATAAAAGTAAATAAAAAATATAATTTAATACTAAATACTTGTTATTTAGTCTATTGTTATCATATATATATATATATATATATATATATATATATATATATATATATATATATATATATTACATTGTATTATTTACTCATGTATTATATTATATTTTATGTTTTTTTATAATTTAAATATACAATCTTTCTAAAAATAATTAATTATTATAACATAACATATTATATCAAAATATTATTTTATTAATATAAATACATAAATTATTAATGAAAATCTAATAAAGAATTAATAAAATAAAAATCATTATATTGTAATGTAATTATTCACAATAATGTAAAATAAATATTTAAAATATTTTTAAAGTGCTTTTTAAAAATATAATAATTATTGTTTGATAATTATTAATAATAGAAAATATGTTAATGAAACTTAGAAGTTAAAATTACCGAAGTAAATAAGTGATGTACATGGGAAATTTTATTAATGTATATGGATAATTTGATATTAAAATAATAAACTACTTTTCTAATTAATAAACTCTGGAGTTATTTAATGTAGAAAATAATATTATTACTTAAGTACAGCTTATTGGAATAATAATATTAAAATAATATAATTTAAAAATTATCAAATAATATTTAGTGATAAAACATTTCAATATATAGAGTTTTAAATAATAATTCGAACAAAAGATAAATTAAATATTATAATGAAAACATGTTAATATGCCAAATTAATTAGTAGAATTAAACATCAATATATTATTTTGAAATGTAAAGTTTATAACAATGCAAATTAAAATTATTAAATGTTTAAATATATTGTTAAAAGTAGTTTTAAAAAAGTATACGAAAACACAATAATAATCACAATAATCAAAATATAATAATATACTATTATTACAAATAAAATAAGAATACAAATAAAATAAAATCGAGATATCCGAAAAGAATATCAGGGTAAATACATCAAAGAGGAATCATATAAATACATCAAAAGATGAAGATATCGGGGATAGGAATACAAAGGAGATGCTTAAGTAGAGAATCAATTGAGAAAAATTGAAATGAAAAGGGAATTGTGGTAAAGCCAACAAGTGAAAATTGAAGAATGATCGAGAATTAAAAAAATGCATAGAGAAAAACATTTATTAGATAGAATCGGAGGATGGATTGATGGAGGAGCAATTGTTAACATTTTTCCCAAAATTATGTTGAAGAGTTTTAAGTTGGGTGAGAAAGGTTTGGTGAAGAATAACATAATGGTAACTTACTTCAGTGGAAGGTCATCAAGCTTACTGGAAATGATTACACTCGATGTGGTAGTCTAGTGCCAAACTACATGAGAGCCACTGTTTTTGTCGTGGTCTAGTTTGAAACTAACTTCAAAGTTTCTTTATGGAGGAAATGGATACATGGAGTAGGGACAGTTCTCTCGATAACTGTTAAAACTTTGGCAAGTGTATTAGGTCGTACAAGTAGTAATCGTTAAGATCGGGATATCGTTTTCCAAGAGACTCGTGTAATACTAATTAATTGTGTAATTAATAACTAATTTAAACTAAAGAATGAATCCATAATTTTGAGTTTCATGTAAGAAAGTAAATTTGTGCATAAACGATTAAAGATGAACTTTGGAAGTTAAAAGCACTTAGACAATGGAAGAGATTAGAAATTATATGAATTGGTATTGTCGAGGTTATAATTCACCTACTTCGCTCTCATGCATATAATATTTTACATCCCCTACATCAATATGCTAATATCAACTCACAAGTCTACTCAAACCCTAATTCATTAGTTGAATGAGCCTAAGTTTCCCTATTAAGAGTGAATCCCTTGAACTCTTAATAGGCAAACCTGCTTTATGCACTAGGCTTTAAGACAACCAATGGATCAAGTCCCATTACTATATACAACCTTCATTGAGTTTTCTTGTTCCAAATCAAGGTTTCAAAAGATATTTCCACACTCAACGAACCAAATATCATGCAATGAATGGCCAAATCAAAGCAAACATTAAGTGAAGAAACAATAATACTAGCATTTAATGAAAGAGGCATATATATATATATATATATATATATATATATATATATTCAAAAACATTTGGAAATACACAAGAATTTAGTGGCTACATCTAACCCCAACAAAAATAGGTTTAGCTCATGAAGAGCACACACTTACAAATAGAAGAATGGAAGAGAAAGGAGATACAAAGAGGAAGAAGGAGTTGTTCCCACAGCCCTAGCAAACCTCCAAGCTCTCCAAAATGTGTTTTTTTGCGCCTCTCACGTCCAAAGATGCCTTCCACTCGAGCAAACCAGAAGAAATAGGTTAAACTTGCCACATCAGCATAGGTGTCGCTCAGCGCTATCCCCACACCATTCAGCGTCCAACTTTGTGAGCCAATGAGCGTTGGCTAACTAGCGCTCAGCGTCCAAAAATGTGAACCAAATGGTGCTCAGTGCTGGATCTGGCGCTCAACTATAACTTTCTGGCGCTCAGTGCTAAATACATGGTTTAGATATTCAAATTTTGTTTTTTATCTTCTTTCTTCTCTAGTTGAGAACTTCTTTGGTTTTAGGAAAAAGCTTCCTATCACTGAATTAGACACAAAAATTGGGGATTAGTGGTATAATTAGATCAATGTAACCTAAATTGTATTTATTCATAAAAGCAAAGTAAAATTGAGGATTAAGTGGGTTAAAAGCTCAAGAGGAGTTGATTTTGTTAACAAAAGATAGCTAAGATAATGTAAAATTCTACATTATTAAAAACTCATCAAAAGTTTTTTTTTTGGAACCAAGATGGACATTTGAAGGTGATCTTAGACAAAATGGTGACTCAAATAGGAAATTAGAGTTTACTAAAGGCAAAATTCATCAGAACAACCAAGTATGTTAATTGAATTTCAAATATAGGTCCAATAATTAAGAAAAATGATAAAATGAGATTTTTCATTAATTTTTGAGATCTTAATAATGCTATTTACAAATATGAGTATCCTATGCTAATTGTTGATATAATTATCAATGAAGTGGTAGGAAATAAAATGTTTAGTTTATGGTACAACCAAATATTTATAGTAAAGAACGATATTTTGAAATCAGCCTTCTGGTGCTTGGAGGCATTTAGAATGTATGAATGATTGGTAATGCCTATTGATTAAAAAATGTTGAAGTTATATCAAAGGTCTACGAACTTGCTTTTTCATTATTTAAGTGGTGATTACATGCAGTTTATATTGATGATATTGTAATAAAATAAAAATAAAAAAGTTTACATTTAAATAATTTGAGAAAATCTTTTTATACAATAAGAAAACATTGTATGAAAATGCATAAATTAAAATGCACATTTGGCATAAGTGCAAGTTAATTCTTAGGATTCATTGTTCATGAAAAATGCTTCAAGATTGATAGAAAGAAAGCCAAAGACATAATTGATATAAAGGCCTCATTGAACAAAAAATCGTTGTAGTGGCACTTATCGACATATATGTTTGTCGAAAATTTATTTTTACAGATTTTGGCGTATATAAAATATGACAACAAAACTTGCACTCACAACCAATTCAATACAAACCACAATATCAATCTCAAATACAAACCACAATATCAATCTCATCTATCAAAATCCTTGTACAATCACATTTAATGCTAGGGTATCTAATCCCTCCTTCAAATTCAAAATATTTAGATTGTCTTGTTGTTTACACAAACTCTTCAACGCATATCACAAAAGACTCCTTCAAATCTCTTCTACCACTATAACAACGATCATACATCCAAGCACGATCGAAAGGAACATGGTTCATGTTCTATAAAAGAATTAATGTCATAAATTAGAATTTAGTTTTACGAGTTATCCCCTTTTTAGTTTTATATTCTTAGTGCAATGTTGTTTCTGATTTTCAATGGTTCTAATTTGGATTCATATAATCTTTTTGGCTTAATTACTCAGATGATCTCCACTTTAGTGGTTGTGTGTCAACTTGGTCTCCACTTTTAAAAAAATTTCAATTGCATCCCAATTTGAAAAAGTGTCACAATTAGGTCCCTTTCAGAAAAAATATATTCTAACGGCGTTAACGACATGCCACATGTAAATCTTTGGTTCTTTTAATTTTTTTATTCTTTTTTTTAATTTTTTAATTTTTCTTATGCATTTTTTTTTGTGACCATGTGTGAGATTCCTAGTGTGACACGTGACAATGTTAGTGCCACGTGATAGGATAATGTCACATGTTAGGATCACTACCAAGTGTCATTGTCTTGATTTCAATCTAATCTCTATATATGTCTCTTTGATTCAATTTAATCCATACTTATAGACATGTCAAAGTGAGCCAACCCGGCTCACACGGGTTGGCTCACCACGAGCCGGGTTGAAAATGAGTGAACCCAACCCGACTCACTTTATGGTGAGCCAGAAATTTTGTAATCTGACTCAACCCACCATGGGTTGGTGGGTTACGTGGGTTGGCTCACCAACCCACCTAAAAAAATATTTATTTATTTATTAGTATTCAAATATTTAAATAAATTTTTAAGTAACCCATGAGATGACAATCATAGTAAAATCAAGAACCAATTTTTTGATCATACTCACCACCAATATATGAATAATTATTTCCAAGAAAGTATCCATATAGTCTAAGAAAGGCTAATATTACAAATTTTTTGTCATGCTATTCAACAAAATAAAAATAAAAAACTATTCAAGATTATAGTTAAAGATTGTTTATAAGACGGTTATTTGAGTAATTTACTATAAAGATTATAGTTAAAGATTAAAGTATCAACATATATAACTTGACAATCAAATTAATTAAACATTCAAACTATTCAAATATAATTAAGCAACATTCTAGCATTTAAAAATATGAAATTGTGAATAAATATAATAGGAGTAGTAAATAATTATTAAAAAAAATTAAAAAAAAATTAAAAAAAATGTTGGTGGGTTAAATGGGCCAACCCACCTTCAACCCGGCTCGAACCCGTTTAACCTGTGGGTTAAGTGAGCCAGGTTGAGTTCAACCCACTTTTGAAAACGTTGAATTTTTCTCAACCCAACACCGCTCGAACCCGTGGTGAGCCGGGTTGGCTCACGGTTGAAACTCATTTTGACATCTCTACATACTTATGTCTCTTTGATTTAATTTTGTCCCAATCTTTTTTTTTTCAAAATAGAGCAATATTGTCTCTTTCCAATTGGAGACCAAATTTATCATTTGTATAAATCTTATATTGATATTTTTTTTATTAAAAATGACTTTTCAACATATTACATTATTGTATATTACTAACTCATGTTTTGTTAATCATTCATTTTTTTTTCAAACTAAAACAATATTGTATCTCTCCAATTTTAGACCAAATTTATTATTTGTATATTATGCTAATTATTTTTATTTAAAATGACTTTTTAACATATTACATTATTGTATATTATTAACCCATGTTTTGTTAATCATTTCTTTCATTAATAGATTTTAATATAAATATTAATACATAATTTTGTAAAAATATTTATACTTAATTAGTTTTAGTCTTATGAAAAAAACATGGACTAAAAAAATATATTTTAATTATTAAAAAAATTAGAACAAAATTGAATCAAAGAGATATGTGTAAGGATTAAATTGAATCAAAGAGACATATATGAGGACTAAATTGAAACTAAGATAATGACACTTAGTAGTGACACTGACAGGTGACATTGCTTGCCACGTGGCATTGACAGTGTCATGTGTCATACTAACAACTTAACATGTGGCAACAATTTTTTTTCCCAAAAATTAAATAAATAAAAGATTAAAAAAAATTAAAAAATTAGAAAAAGATCTTAAAAAAACCATAGATTGATACATAACATGCCAATAACGTTGTTAGTAACTTTTTTTTTTGAAAGGAACCAAATTGAGGCATTTTTCAAAAGTTGAGTGCAATTGAAACTTTTTTAAATACAAGAATCAAGTTGACACACTCCTACCAAAGTTAGGACTATCCAAGTAATTAAGCCTAATCTTTTCAATGTCTTAGAGGTGAGCTATTCTTAATGCAGCAGAATAAATGTTAGTGGTCAAAACGCATAGCTTAACTTAAGTGCTTTCAAAAGCATGGCATGTTTTTAGCATTTAAATTCTCTCTTGCCTTTAAAATTCCTTTAATGCATTTCAATCTTCAATTTAGTCTATGCTTTTTGAGTCAGTGATTTGATCTTAGGAAAAATCTACTCATATTAACGGTTCCTCTTGGAAACCAAGTGACCCCAAAGTGGGCACACACTATCGAGATGTCTTCTCGAGTGTAGATGAATTCATGTTCAATCACTGCAACTGTTCTAAGTTTAGCTTACTTCAATTATACAACATTTTAAGTTTCCTTTATTGCTTTTTGTTATCATTTTGTTTGCCTTTAAGATTCTCCACCACTTTGCTTTTTCTTTCTTTGCTTTAAGTCTTGCAGTAGTTAGTGGTTTCTCGTAGAATTTCTATGTTCTAGTAGTCATTATGCACATTTAACATTTCATTTCCCATTGCATCCATAATTACACTGCATCCATTCACGCATATTCATTCTGCATTCAGCTTTAGTATGATTCATGCATTTTGCTGCTACACCATTTTACTTTTTCTGTCATTGCTTTAATTTCCAACAATAGTTTTAGTGAACTCTGTAATATCCCGACCAGATATTACTAATTTAAATAAAATAAAATAGAAATAAATACAAACACGCATATTCATTATGCATTCAGCTTTAGTATGATTCATGCATTTTGCTGCTACACCATTTTACTTTTTCTGTCATTGCTTTAATTTTCAACAGTAGTTTTAGTGAACTCTGTAATATCCCGACCAGATATTACTAATTTAAATAAAATCAAATAGAAATAAATACAAACTCGCATTTATTATTATTGTCTTTCCCAAAATTACGGGAAATTTAAAACATTTATTAAACTCATCCAATTAAACCATAGTGTTCCAATAATCCATACTAGTTCATATTCTAGTAAAAATACCATTTACAAAAAAATTGAAAATAAAATGGTTGTAAACTTCCATAAAAAGCTTTCCCACGCTAGCCCCTTTCCGGCTCTATGCCTCACCAGCATCACCTAGAACATCATCTGCTCCTGTGTGACAAGTCACACAATCATCGTCAAACACACACAAAAAGGGTGAGCTCATAATAACACAAATATACAATTAATAAAAAAAAAGGTTCACCCCAAACTACTTTATTTCATCTAAATTGCTTAATCTTAACAATCGATACCCAAGGATTTCAGATCATCATCTCATTATACAAATGAAACTACTAATCCATTTACACATACAATTACTTGGCCATGGACCCAGGATATATCATGCTTCCACGAACATGCCCGCTCGTGGTCCAACCTCTACGAACCTCCCCGCTCGTAGTCTAACTTTATGGACCTCCCTACCCGTAGTTCAACACACGTGATCCATCAACTATGAACCTTCCCGCTCGTAGCAACCCTCAAGTGTGAGAACAAAACATACAAACCACCCCGCCTGTATCATCACATGATAATATCATAATATGAACCTCCACGCTCATATTATTACGTGTTCATCACCAATCCTGAACATACCAGTTCATGACACTATCAAACATCTCCTCGTCCAAGTCCACATCTCAACACATCAAAACGAATTTAAGAAAAACACACTACACTACACAAGACACATACTCAAGTTGGTCTTAGGGATTCTAATGCTTCCACGAACCTGCCTGCTCGTGGTCCAACTCTACGAACCTCCCCGCTCGCAGCAACTCTCAAGTGTGAGCACAGAACATACGAAACTCCCTGCTCGTATCCTCACATGAGAGTATCATTAATGTGAGCCTCCCCGTTCATATTAATCACGCGTTCCAACACCAATCACGAACCTACCCACTCGTGATACAGTCAAACATATCACAGACCAAAACCAACACAACAAGTCATGCAAAACACATCATAAACACACCCTGCCACTTGCACCATCGCCTGACGCAACTTAAGCGCCGCCAGGCGAAATGGTAGTGCAAACCGCCTGGCGATTTCGGTATCACCATCGGGCACCACAACACACAAGACTTCCCTATTTCCTACTATAGCCTAGCGGTCCACTTTGCATCGCCAGGCGCTACACCAGTAATGTGACACTACTGGTTTTAGGTACTCTAATTCAACTCCTAGCATCCAATCATTCAATTCTCAACATCCAGAAATCAAAATACACATTCATATACTCTAAATTACAACGTCACAACACATATGCCTCTTTCAAGTATAAGCACACATTCCTTTCTTTCATATCATATATACTCACATCTTAAATCAATGCCAACATTCAATTTGAACCCCAGAGTAAACCATGCTCATATGAAATTATGAAATTATGAAATAATAAAGCAGCAAACACACATCTCATTTATTCATACAAAACATAAGTCTTACCTCAATTAGTAACTACAGGAACCCCTTTTTAACCAATTCCCTATGTCAAATTAAGAATAACATCAACACTTAGTCATTTAAACTCACATCACATCATACCATCCCATACATATGCACATATAGTTCACATAATCATATAAGTGTACAGGCATTCACCATAGCATGACATACATGCAACACAAATCAATGTTCATCCCACATGACTGAGTGCCAACACTTAAGTACCTACAATGCCATCCACAACCATAATTCTTACACCAAAATTTCTAAGAAAATTTATCATCATAAAACCAAAACTACTGCAATAATGCGTGACATATTTCACAAACTACAGACCTCAAATCGACGATTCGACCGGTCAAAACAAAGAATAGCATGTTACGAAAAACTGTCCAAATTTAAGCTTAATCCATCGGTTAACGAGTCAGGAAAGTCAATTTTACTACAACTGCGCAGATCAAAAATAAACATAGTCGCCCAACGATCATCGACGCTTCCAGAATACGAAAAACGACGTGAAACAACACAATTTGATGAATCTTTAAACCCCTAACTTGGAAATACACCAAATAACATTGCCAAAAACACTTCCACTTCAAACGAATTGGCACCCAGACTTGAACCTTTATTTTAATTCTCCTACTTTAGTCCCTTTTGTTTGCATAAAACCCACCAATTGAACTTCTTGAATTTTCTTTCAACCAAACTAAAAGGATATATTGCTAAGCACTTAAGGTGTGTATTGCACCACATTAGAATGTACAAAAGTCCCATAAAAAAATAAGTGCATCAAATAATATTAAAACAAGAAGTTAAAGTGGATTGCTTGTCTGCACCATGAAACAAAACGAAAAGAAATCAAAGCATGTCGTGGGTCCCTCTAATATACCAAGTCATGAGCAAAACCTAATTTCGAATAACAATTTGGTTGCATCACCGTGGTCCGATCGTGAGGATAGAATTCCATAACTTTTTTTTCTTAATTGATACCCCTGACAAACAAAGCCTCGAAGAAAAAGGAGAAAAAAAAACCCATGCTTTCTCATATATATATATAGGCCATTAAAATGCAAAACATGATAGAGTTCAAGGAAGCACACGTACAAAACACAATAGCGCAAAAGCCAAAGTAAATGAGGACCATATGTTCAGAACAAATAAGAAGTATAGAATTTTGTCCACACTCAGACCCCTTAGCTGTTAAGGATACTTGCTCACAAGAAATGTTCCACTCTTATGTAGCTAGGCTCGTGATTGATTCACATTTTTCATTACTTGTACATTGTAGCTTTGTCGTTAGTGTCGTTGCCTCTTTCCTCTTATATATAGAGGCAAACCAGCGTCTGTAAAGAAACTTTTGATGAATGAGAGTCGTTATTTCCCTATTTCATCTTAGCTCACCTTCTAGAGAGGTATTCGCCTTCTTAGGGCTATGATTGAGTGAGTGTCATGAGTTTCCCCATTGGAACTCGTTCGAAATAGAGTCGATCTCTCCCATCCGAGAGATCTCAATCTTCCACTGCATGTTCGATGGATTTCCACTGAACAAATCAACAATTGGAAGGTTTCCACCGAAGATCCACGACTTCCTATCTTTCACTTTTTCACCACAACAATTCTCCTTAATTCAGCCCTCACCTAATGGGATGGATCTTTAAAATACCCAAGTTTTTCTAGTATCACCACAAGTTGGAGTCTAATCAGTTCTAAGTGGCATCCTTTTACATTGACCGTCCAGCCCTCAGTTGGTTTCAATGGTTGCCCAAGAATAACATGCTTCCTTTTTGTCAAGAGTTTTAGTTGGCCTTAAAAGTACAATTTTCTCTCTTACTATGAGGACCCTCGTGATTCTCTCTTCAAATTAACTCAAAAAGGAATTGTTCAAGATTATTTAAATCAATTTGAATGCCTTGTTAATGACATTGTTGGACTTCCAGCTCCTTTTTTGTTGAGTAATTTGATTTCAGTGTTAAACTCGAAAATTCACCAGGAGGTACAAGCATTGTAACCTCAAACATTATCTCAAGCGACAGCTCTAGCCAAATTGAAGAAGGATAAACTCCTTGACCAACGTCAAAATTTGTGTTAGTGCCTTTCTCGTCGTCTTCTGATCCTTCATTGTTGTCGACTCCACCCTTCCATTCTCAACCAACACTTCTTAATCCAACCAAAAACACATTATAAGAAGTTGGCCCATAAAGAGATATTGGCTCGTTGTGAAAAGGGATTATGTTACAACTATGATGACAAATTCATTCTAAGGCATAAATGCAAGGGTCAATTATTTTTGTTGGTTGTCGTTGATGATGATGATGATGACATATGGAGTGAGTTATTGATATCTGAGGTGGACCCAAGTTAGTTTCCTTTAGAAGGCATAAAATGGGCCATGGTGGAGCCCAAATAAGCTTTAATGCTACAACAGATTTACCTGCTCTGGAAGCTCTTAGACTAGTGGGCGAGTTAGCAAAAACAACCCATTACGATTTTAGTAGATGGGGGAGTACTCATAAATTTATACAAGATAGAGTGGCTAAATTCTTAAACTTGGAAGCTCAACCAACTAATATAGTGAGGGTAATAGTGGGAAATGACAATGAAATTGAGTATCATAGCTTTTGTCCATATGTTATATTGATGGTTCATGGCTATATTTTTTTAGTGGAGCTCCGTGTTCTTCCCATCAATGGTGTTGATGTTGTTCTTTGTATCCAATGGGTCAAGGAATTGGGCCTAATTGTCACATATTATTCTCAACTCAATGAAATTTGCCAAGGTTGGGAAATTTGTGGAGTTCAAAGTTTATGCACCTCCTAAGCCCAGTGACATTTCAGCCCAACAAGTTAACACCTTTTACCAACCAATGGGGTTGTAGGTTTTAACCATATATGCATCCTCCCTAATACCCCTTCACAGAATTCCCCAACCATAAACATTTTCCCTATACACCCTCTTCCCCAAATTGTTTTCGTTAACACCCAATTTCGTTCGGGTGGATGCATTTGTTTTCAAAAAATAAAATAAAAAATATGTTTTTTAATTGTAGGTAAGAGAAAAAAAGATGAAATAAGTTTTCTTTAGATTTTCAAGCTTTAAATTTAGCATATAAAATAAGAAGAAAAAAGAAGGAAGAGCCTAATTGGTTTATAATTATCACACCTATTTTCATGAGCACAAAGAATTTATACATATATTCACCTCACTCTTTGCTTTTCACACTCCTCACATGACATGTCAACCAAAGATATCTTCATATTGTGACCAGTCCTTCGTCTTGGAGACTTATGTATCCAGTTTGGCCATGGGAGTGGTTCTTATGCAAGAAGAACATCCTATAGTGTTCCATAGAAAACCATTTTTTTCAAAAGCTTATGTGTTCCTCTATGTATGTAAGGTAACCCCATGCCATCACTTTTGTTGTTAAGAAATGGAGACAATATCTCCTTGGACATTCCTTTACAATCCTCACGAATCATCATAACCTTAAGGATCTAATGTCACAGGTTATCCAAACTCTTAAAGAACAAATTTATTTGTCAAAACTATTAGGTTTTGATGATTCCATTCAGTATAAAGTAGGAAAAAATAACATTGTGGTTGATGCCTTATCACAACCTTATGACTTCGATGATAGTCAACTCTTTATTTTATCTATGCCTCAGTTTTAGTTCATGGAAAAACTCCGTAAGGCTTATCAAACTAGCTATAAATTTGTTTGGATATTCAAGGTTGTACAGAGTAATCCTGATGCTCGTGAGCATTATAACATCCATCAACAAATTTTGTTGTATAAAGTCAAGATTTGGCTCAACCATTACAATTCTTTCATTCAAGTGTTGCTGGAGGAATTTTAGAAAAAAACACCATTTAGCGGTCATACGGGAATTGCTAAGACTTTGTCGTAGTTGCAACATAACTTCTATTGGCACAATATGCGTGATGATGTCTAGAAGTTTGTTGCTCTGTGTGACACATGCTTTCAGACTAAGTATGAAACTAAACATTATGTTGTACTTCAACCTTTATCTATTCCATTGGAGTTGTAGCTTGACATGTCCTTGGATTTCATTACTGGTTTGCCATTTTTTCTAGGTAGTACAATCACATTAGTGATGGTTGATCAAATCTTAAAGGGTGCTCATTTTGGCACATTACCTACTCAATTCACTTCCTTCAAAGTTGCACAACTCTTCTTAGACATGGTTTGTAAGCATCATGGTTTTCCTTGTAGATTGGTCTCAGATCGTGATTCGGTTTTCATCAAAAATATTTGGAGAGAATTATTTTATTTGTGTGGCACTAAGCTTCGGATAATTACTTACTTTTACTTGAAACTGACGGTCAAACAAAGGTCCTTAATAGGGTCCTAGAATAGTATTTGTGTTCCATGATGCATAACAAGCTTGCAAATTGGGGTTAGCTAAATGGTGCTACAATATTACTACTTATTTGGCTACTAGGATGTCTCCTTTTCAGGTCGCGTATGGGAAGGAACCTCCATCCATTTCTTAGTATTTGTGGGGCACCTCTTTTGTTGAAGCAGTTGATTCTTTACTTTTAACTCGCTAATACATAATCGCTACCCTTCGAAAGAAACTTCAAAAGGTGCAAGATCAGCTGAAATTTGTCGCAAACAATAAATGACGTGTGGTGGAATATTAAGTTGATGATTGGATATATGTTCGCCTTCGACCTTACTGCCAAAATTTAGTAAGGGGTGTTACTTATCAAAAACTGGGTAAGCATTTTTGTGGCCATTTTCGCATACTTGAGCAAATTGGGCCAGTCGATAAAGACTAGAGTTGCCTTCAACTTCCAAAGTTCATCTAGTCTTTCATTGTTCTATACTTATAGGCTCATCACGACCTCTTCCCTACTTCACAATATGTGTTACCAATTGCCACACAAGGTAACAATCTGATGATCGTTCCAATAGCCATATTGGACTCCAAATGGGACAATTACACATTCCCTCGTATTGAAATGGTCCTGGTGCAATGGATGGAACTAGCTCCAGAGGAAACTACTTGGGTAGATTGGAACGAGCTATACTTGAACTATCACCTTGAGGACAAGGTGACTTTCGCAAGGAGCAATAAATTCAGGCCCAAAAGTTGAAACCAACATTGTCAAAAGGCCCAATGAGATTTCTGGCCCAAATATGGCAACATGGATTCGAAGGTTGCAAAACACCCAGCTGATTACAAGCTGTAGAGTGGGGTTTTTGACGAAAGAATATTTATGAGCTGTCAATATGTCAATAATCTAGAGTTTGTTATTACCCATTTTATTATATGAGTAAATGAGAAAGGAGGAAGAAGTTATTATCATTTCTTCATTCCATTTTTTTCTGTAAAGGCTCCTTGACCTCGAATCAAAACAATTTATCAAAACCTTTAGAAAGTTTAACTAACATTAATTGTTTTGCAATTTTTGGCTTTGTACGAACGATTATGAAGATTACTAAGCACTTATTATAAGTGCTATATAAATCCTGGATAATTCAAAGAAAATTTTATTTATAAACGAATCAGAACACTCATAATCTTCTTTATAAAACTTTTGTATTGTTGATAAAAAAAAAAGGTTGTGTTCAAATATTTTAAATAAAAGAAAAAACTCCACTAAAAATAACTACTTAAATTTTTCCAATCATCAAAAAAGTGAATACATATATCATAGTAATATAATTTTAAAAGAAATAAACTTCTTTGCAGCAAATATGCTGTATTTTTCTTGTAAGAAAGCTAAATTTTGGAGTCACGTAGTGCATGATGTGGAACTTGCTTTGAGCCATTACATTTATCACCAACTGTATAAAACAAAAGTCTTTTCATACACCTGATTTTAATCAATTCTATTTTCCTCCCCACCCATATAAAAGAAACAAAGTATTGTTGAGCCATGGGTATAGTTACTTGAATTAAAGACAATAATTAATAAAGCCACATTTTCATGGTTGATAATTGGTGGACAAGGACTCGATACCACATTTTCGTCATAAATAATTCACTATATATACAAATGTTTCAAACCACTTTGTTTCTCAATTCTTCTCACTCGCATTTGATCAATTCTCCAAATACCAATATGGAATTTCACATTCTTCCCATCGTTACTTTATTCATGGTGAGCTCCAACTCCTCCTCCATACACTTTTCTTCATCAAATAGTTTAAATATAGTATTTAAATTATTTTTAACTTTTACTTCTAAACTATATGAAAATAATACCAAAACAATTCCAAACATCAAGTAGTTCAAACTCTTGCCTTACACCGTAGGAAAAAACAATTATGTACTATTAATATTTGAGTTAAATGGTAATGTACTTACTATGTAAATTATTTTGCACCGATAACCAGTTAAAAGTTATGATTGGTATCACTTTCAATAATAAAATATTATAAACTTAAACAATTTAGTTGTGTAACGATTTGTAATTAAATAATAATGTGAACTTATTTTAAATTGTGGTGGCGCAATTAATTTTTCTTAGCTTTAAATTATTTTGGTGTAGTGTGGTGATTAAAGTGCATATTTCTTGGTGACTAAGGTCTGAACTAATTAAGAGGATAAACCATTTTTATTTCATGTAAAGCTTCCATAACTATTTTACTTTTACTAACTTAAAAATGTCTCACCTTGAAGGTTTCTTTAGAATTAGGTTTAACAATGCGTTGGATTCAGCCTAAATTTATTTTATACCTAAATCTCTATTTGCATGTGAAAATTGATATCATATATGAGAAACTAATGGGGTTGTGTCAAGGAATGCAGCTTACTGTGGCAACTAATGCTGCATTATCTCCAGAATTTTACTGGAAGTCCATGCTTCCCACCACACCAATGCCCAAAGCCATCACTGATTTGCTACACCCTGGTAAGTACAATTCCTACAAAACAAAAAATGAAGAATATATAGTTCAAAATTATTTTAGTTAATTCAATTTTTTTTCAGGCTATGCTTTTCAACAGTCTCTTTGTTTTAAGATTAAAGGGATGCTTTTTCTTCCTCCACTCCACTGTTTTTCATGCACTGTTAGAAAAATAAAAATAAAAATTATCTGTGGTTCACATTTTTAGATTGTGCAATTTTTGAAAACATGGATTGTCCATTTCAAAATTTATAATTTAAAAGTTTAAATTTTGGATTACATAATTTACAATTTATAATGCATTTTTATATTTATACAATTTAAAATGTTTTTAAGTTAAAAGATAATTTGAATTTTATCCTGCACCTACCCAAAGAAAGAGCCTGAAAAAATACTTCAGGAACACGTATCTAGTAGGGCAACAGCTAGTCTTGTTGTGTAAGAAAAAAAAAATATAATTATGCAAATACGCCATTAAGGGAAATGTGAGTTTTAACTAGTTTTTATAAATACTTTTTAAGAGGAAAACATAGTAAAAGGTAAATGATTTTTTTTAAAAAAATAAAATAAAATTAGTTATACATAAAATAATATGTGAAAAACTGAATCAATTTTTTTCAAAAAAAAAATGTTAACTTGTGCTATTTTAACATAAGCATGTCCAACCATTGTTTAAGAAATTAAACTTTGTCACTGAGGCTGACTTTATAATCAGAAGAAATCCGTGTGAGCCTTATTTCTTAGTATATCATTTTCAAACTAACACTCGAATTTCTTTACTAGGTAGAACCAACTGTATTCAAAGGAAAGTATATTCCGTTGTAATTAGTAATTAGGGCATAATAAAGTAATAGCGACTATTAGTTTCAGAATGAGAGAAATTAAAAACAAAGTCACACGCCTTAGATTATGGTCGGTAGCATTTATCATATCAATAGTTGAGAGTTACTTTTTTTCTTTATTCCTATATTTCACAAGTTCTCATACAATTCCCACCGAGTTATAATTGTAAGAATCTATAAGAAACGATACTAGACATAATTACATATAAAAAAAAAAAAAAAATTTTTTGGAGTGCATTAATTTAATGATTAAGGCAACGTACAAAATTAGGTGCATAAAATAGCGTGGTGTTGAAATGTCTTTTTCCCATTCAGATTACAGTTTTGTTAAGTTAAACCTGAAAAGTATGCAGATTGGAAGGAAGAGAAAGAGAGGTGTCTGGATGTAGGGAATGGTGGTGTAGAAAAGGGAAACCAAGGAGAAGGAGGTGGCACTGATGTCAATGTTGGAGGAGGAAACGGTGGAGTGAGTGTACACACTGCACCAAAGGGAAAGCCGGTGCATGTTGAAGTGGGGCCACACTCTCCATTTGATTACAATTATGCAGCCAGCGAAACCCAATTACATGATGACCCCAATGTGGTACTCTTCTTCTTGGAAAAGAACTTGCATCATGGAACAAAATTGGACTTGCACTTTTCTCAAACCTCTACTGTAGAGGCCACATTCTTGCCTCGTCCTTTGGCTGATTCCATACCCTTTTCTTCAAACAATGTCAATGATATATTGCACAGGTTCTCCATCAAGGAAGGGTCAGATGAGGCTCAAGTGGTGAAAAACACCATCAGTGAGTGTGAAGGGCCCATCATCAGAGGAGAGGAAAAGCGTTGCGTGACTTCCCTTGAGTCCATGGTTGATTTCGCCACTTCCACGCTTGGGAATAATATTGATGCTATCTCCACAAGAGTGGGAAAAGAGAGGGAATGGCAACAATACAAAATAGCACCAGGAGTTAAGAAGTTGGGTGAGAAGGGTGTTGTGTGCCACAAGGAGAAATACCCATATGCAGTGTTTTATTGTCACAAATCAGATAACACTAATGCCTACTCTGTCCCATTGGAGGGTGCTGATGGAAGCAGGGCCAAAGCAGTTGCAGTGTGTCACACTGACACGTCAAATTGGAATCCCAAGCATTTGGCCTTCCAAGTGCTCAAAGTTCAACCAGGAACTGTTCCTGTCTGTCACTTCCTCCCTCAAGATCATGTTGTCTTTATTCCTAAGTAGAATATTTAAAGTCCTATTTATGATGTTGAATAATTAGGCAATTTTAATTGCATAAAATGAACTATATAACTGAATAATCGTAGCATTATTAGTATTATGTAGCGCACGTTGTCGCAAGTTTGCAGTTAAGGATTCACGAATGTGTTATGCAATAGTGATGTACTGCATATGTGCTTGTATGTGATATAAACGAAGCTTTTTTCATTCATGTAAGAATCTGTCTATGCATTTCCGGGTAGGTGTTGTGATTTGCACGTCAATGTTACACAAATTTTAGAGATAGTGCGTGTATTGGAATGTCCACTTTTTCTATTCCTTTATTTAAAATTAAAAGAATTAAAATTAGTAAAATAGTTTAGCTTTACATTCACATGGGGAAGAGAAGATTCCGTTCGTTTTTCTTTCAAACTCAGCCCCAGGATTTGATACTTAAATAAATATAAAAACCCTAAAATTTGTGTTCCTATCCTTAAAAAAGTTATTTAAAGAATGACATCTCAAAATGTTACACTCACCTCAAAATATTACACTCACGCTTCACCCTATCTTTTCTTCTCACCATATTAACTGTTGCATTACATCCATGACTTTACTACCTTCTAGTTCATTCTCTTCGAGTGTAGATGGATATTAGTGTCCACGAAACATTACCCTTTTGCCTTTTACTCAGAGGACTCCAGATATTACATCGTAGGCCTCGTCATCAACATTCTTTCCTAGAATCGGATTCCTCATCATACCAAATCTCCGGATCCTTGGGTCGTGAAAAAAAATTAAAAAACTTGGTGCTCCATAATGCAGCGACAAGTGTGTCATCCTTGAATTTTATCAGACGTAAATGGCTCCAAAGATCCCCATGTTCTTCCAACCTTAAGTTTAACACGCAAAGGAACTGCAGAAGCATAAATGTAAACAGTAAATGTCACCATATACCCAGTGCTTCAATTCAACCACCCCCTCCCTTCCTGAAAACCCAAAAGAATTTAGTTTATGTAAAACAAACCAAGAAGGGAGACTGCATTCTCCATGCTTGTTTGTAATAATAGGGCTGCTTCTTTTATCACAGAAGGATCAACTTCCAACACTAATTCATCGTGTACCTATTAACAATCAATAAAAGAAGTGAAACAATCAATAAAGGAAGTGAAACACATAAACAAACAAAAGAGATGACGAATTCTACATATTTTTACCTGTAACAGAATCCGGCAACGATCTTTAAGCATCTGAAACTCGGTTGTCACAGAAGAACTGGAATCCAGACTATCAAATCCAATGGCGATTTCAGAGTAAATTCTTATCATTGCAATCTTAATTATGTCAGCAGCAGATCCCTGGGAGGGGGGGAGGAAAAGGAAATGACGCAAGCAAGAATACTGTGAGTTGTTCTGAAGCAATCGTCCTCACCAGGAAGAAAAAGAAACTATACTAACCTGACAAATGGAGTTTACAGCTTGCCTTTGAGCTTTTGATTTTTCTATTCTGCTGCCAAATTTTATTTTTGACAAAAATCGTTTTCTTCCCTTTAGAGTCTCCACATATCTGGATCACGCATATACAAATGTAATTCACAATTCCCAAACGTAAGTCAAGTTTAACAATAAGTTTTAAATCATAATATAATAAATCACCTTTATCATTGACAAGCACAGTTTCCAACAAGATACTGATATCACAAAAATACAACTGCTGTACAAATTACAACAGAGGTTAAAATAGTTGAAATACCAATAAAAATATCAACTTGTATCAAGAAAATAATATTTTAAATCCTACCAAAAAATGCCACCCTGGAAATAAACACAACACTGGCACTAAATAATAAAAAACTATTGTCCAAACAAGAGAATCCAATGCATACGACTAGAGTATCATAGTTACTGTATCACTGCAAAGAGACATTTGAGTTGGGATGAGCAAAAGTAGCACAAGGTCTCCTTACCCTTTACTGCGACAAGACGCAACAGCTTCACGAAGCCAGGAAGCAACACCAGGAAAAGAGCTTTTGAAATTAGCAATCTTTTCAGCAGCTTCATCAGAAGTGCAATCCAGTTGTTCTGCAAGGCTATTGACACCCATACCATAAAGAATACCATACACCATCCTTTTGATCTGCTCTCGCTCCTGAGAATCCACGGAGACCTCCGAACACCCAGTCCATCTTGCTGCCATCATTGTAAAGACATCACCATCAGGTTTACTGAGAAGCTCAACAAGAGAAGAGTCTTTAGAGAAGTGTGCCATCAATCTCAATTCTATCTGAGAATAATCCGCTGTTAACAGTAACCAGTTCTCCTGCAAGGAAACAATAAATGACGATGACCACAGGTATACCAAAAATATTTAACACACAAGAGAAATTTACAATGAAAATTAAAGAGAAAACAGAGGGATTAACGGATTATAAAATGAAGGAAACGTGATGGGAAATGTAGTATATCTGTTTTTAGAAAACAATGCCGTATTAGAAATTCCAGAATGACAGTAACACATACAAACTGCAAGGTGGCAGTTCTGTGAAGAAAATAACTAATAGTTATATGCAATATATATGGATTGTAATTTAAGTAATTAGGAGTGAGAAGATACTTGCAGTTTTGGGACTGTGAATACTGTCTCTGGGATGGCGTACTATTGTCAGGGAGGAAAAGAAAACGAAGGTTGCCTTCCTATGGTTCAAAATCTTTAAGGGAAATTTTCTTCACCTTCTTAGAGAGGTAGGATGAAAAAAAAAAGGAAAGAGATGACTGCCAAAGACAATGGACAGTATTCTACTTACACTATTACACCTTTTTTTGATTTATTTACAGGATACAAAGAAGAGGCAAAGCACTTATGACCCCCTACAGCAGGGTACACAGGAAAAATAATAAAAATAACGTTACATTTCAACAGAAACGTTTTTAATAATTCTCGTATCATATCTTCATATATTGTGGAATTATTTTCAGTTATTGATTTGTCTTTTTCACCGCACACATGACCTGTGATGTATAAACTTAGTCACTTGATAATACTCAGCAGTAAAAAGCTAACGAGAGAATAAGGATGAAACAAAGAGAACACTGCATGAGTTGCATAATAGAAAAAGATAGGCTTTGGAATTAGAGGAAAAATCTTAGCTTTAAATTGTAAGGAGAAACCACTGAAACAAACGTCTTTTCCCACTATGAGGGGCTTGCATGAATGAATCAATGCTAACACATTGTAAAAAGACCCCTCATCAAGGTCTTTAATATTTTTCTTGGACTTTTCTTATTCTTCTTATGCCAATGTTGAATGCCAAATTACTAATAAAGATGTAGAAGTGATGCAGTATGTAACCATTCAAAATTAAAAATAGCAAGTTAATAATAGAAAATAATGAATGGTATACTCAAAATCGATTCTTACTTACCTCGAATAATGAAAGCCAGAGAAGAACATCAGTTACTATCAAAAGTACAATTTGTTTCCTAAAGCTCACTACTAGACCAAAACAAAGAATTATCAATTATGGTATCAAAGAGATCCTGGGTATAAGGAGCAATTTTAATCAGGCTAGTGTCTTCTAAAACCAGGGCCAGAAATCCAGCAACAGAGAGTGTTTGTTTTGTTTTGCTTTAAATGTGACTAGAATCTAAGAAGGTATCAAGCAATAAACAACAATAAAATTCTATTTAAAGATATGCACCAATACTGGGATTGGAAATACTTTTCTACAGAAAGAAACACTGAAGTACAAACGAAACAAAAAGGTAAAATTAAAAGCCAATCACCTGAGTGGGAACAAAGAAATCCCGAGCATTAATACTACAATGACTCTCGTTAGCATCACCTTCATTTTCCTCCTCTTTTATTTTGAAATGTACCGTATGCTCAACACACTGCAGCATCAACAAGACACTATACAACATTAAATTGGTTGAACCAACTTTCAAAAGCTTAAGCTATCAGGTGCAGACAAACAAATAATTTTTATTCAATTTCTTGCATCCCTCCTCATTAAAGAGCCCTTTGGAATTTAGGTGTGGACAATGCACAAATCACAAACCCACTTACCTAGTGTTGAAACAACTTTTTCTTTATTAAACAAATAAAAGTAGGGGTGGCAATGCGGGACGGCCCGCCCCGTTTAGGCACACCCCGCATAAGGCCAGCACAACGCGGGCTGGCCCGCCCCGCCCCGCATACTTTATGCGGACTGAAAACACTGGCCCGCCCCACATACTCCTTGGCCCGCGGGCCCGCGGGCCAGCACGCTTTTTTTTTTAATTTTTTTTTTAATTTTTATGATAAAACTTTCAATATTTAAAAATTGGGAAACTTTAAGAAGTTCACAAAATTAAGTAAAGACTTTGGAGAATTAGATGATAAATTGATAATTCAACATTTTCATTATATTCATACTATGACATACACAATGTATTCTTTAAATTTTAGCACATTAAAAATTACATAATACTTGTCTTTTCCAGTTATACAAGAATTTGAAACGTTAATGCAAGATTCCATAAAAGAAGTAAT
>Ga0209589_1004739_pt1 | contig 23361 bp, 10 predicted proteins | sample CowpeawhiteBW_FD_187525 | JGI IMG/M metagenome (GOLD analysis project Ga0209589, IMG submission 187525) | Root nodule microbial communities of legume samples collected from California USA - Cow pea white BW (SPAdes) (version 2) | ecosystem: Host-associated > Plants > Roots > Nodule | place: USA...
GTGTTTTTCATCTGTTGGGCTTTATTGGGCCACTGTTCCGAATTTGGACTAATTTCACATTATTTGGCCTAATTTTTGTTTTTAATTATTTTTAGGTATTTGGGTGAAGCAATTTTGGAGCTTGGAACATCAATATTCAGTTGAAGAGAGTCGCCACATCATTGCCACATCATTTCCACGTCATCCGAGTGAATGGGCCAACATTAGAGGCCCAAGAGTGGCATTTTTGTAATTCTGAGTGACAGAGTGGCAGTTTTGTAAATATGAGTGGCAGGGGTGAAGTGACCACGAAATTAGGTCTGCATGTAATGAAGCAGCTGCTCCTTCTTCTTCCACACTCTCTCAAACCTCCATTTTTGGTTTTTTAAGCTTTAGAAGGTGACTCATGGTGGCAGAAGCTATTTTTTCACGTTTTCCATTCATTTTTCACGTTTTATGAGTCTTGGACAGCACATGAACTTGTATTAACGTTTTCTACCATTTGGGTAACATTTATATTGAAGCATTCTCATTTTTGGTTGTTGTTTTCGTTGTTGCCCATTTCTTTCCTTGCTCATTTTTGATTCCTGCACAAATTTAGGTTTTCTGCCTCAATTTGCACTCATTTGGATGGTTGAATCAAAATTTATGTTTAAGCCTTATTCGGATTCCGTGAGGAACTAAGTTTATGTGTTGATTCTTTGCAAATAATGGATTGAAACCTTGAGATTAGTGTTTTGTTTGGTGGAGTTATGTTAATCTCTGAATTTTGCATTTGTGTTTGGGTTTAAATGAAGAAACCATTCTGTTTTTGCTTAAATTGCAGAGTGGAATCATTGTGTGTTCATGCTTAGTGAACTATAGCAGATTCATGGATGTGTGCTTTTCTTAATTGCACTTGAGTCCGAGTTAATTTGCGCTTAGTAGTTAATTCGGGTTCCATGAGAGTTAATATAACCATTTTGAGTTGTAATCCGTGATTGGTGGATGTTCATTTGAAGCAAAGAATCAACGTTGTTTTTACATTGAATTTAGACATCTGCATTTAAGTTTTTAATTGTGTGTTGCATTCGTAAATTTGCCAAACCCCCCTGTGTTGTATTGTTGTGTTCATCTGGAAATTGAAGCTTTGAATGAAAATATTGGTCGTTGGAAGACGACTTGGTTCACTTTCATATACTGTATTTATTCTATTTTAATTTGGTGGGGTACGGCCTCTATCAGTTACAAAGGTCCAAGAGATAGAGAATTAAAGATAGATTGAGGGATGCCATTAATTGAAGCTCCCAAATCAAGCATGGAATTTTCAAACTTATTATTACCTATGATGGCTTGGATCTTTACATTTCTCAGGAAATTGAGGGACAAATTTATCTATCAATGTAGATATATTTCTGCCCATGCTTATCCTCTCGTTGCCCTTAAGCTTCCTTATATGTGTGCAAAAGTCTTTGAGAAACTTGACATACCGTGGAAATTGTTTGATTGCATCATGGAGAGGTATGTTCACCTCTACTTTCTTGAAAGTATCTAAGATCTCCTTATCAACCTCTTCCATCTTTTTGCTTGGGATGACTTTTGCTGGGAATGGAATAGGGATAGAAGGTTGTTGGTTGTTATACACATTGAAGGTGAAAGGCCCAACTCAATGTTCATCATGCTTCCTATTTGGTGTAGCGGGGTCAACTTCCTTCTCATATGTAGACTAAGGTGTGGGCTCAAGTGTTTGAATTGTCTCAAGTGTAAGAACTTCAAGCTGTTTCCCAAACTGCAAGGTGATGGCACTCACATTTTTAAGATTTTTCACATTATATGAAGCAAACTTAGAAAAATTTTAAGCCTATGTCGGATTTAGCTGGGTGGCAATCTATCCCATCTGATTTGTCAACATTTGAATGAAGGCCCTAGTCTCTTCCTAAAATTGCATGATCTGAATGGTCATAAGTCTATCCAACTCCTCTAAGAAAGTGGAAGACTCGGGTGCAACAGCAAGGGCAAGAGTTGGGGCTAGTTGAGGTGCAACTATTTTTGGTGGTGTAATAGGAGCAACTTTTTGTTGTTATTGAGTAGGAGGTTGTGCATTTTGGACTTGGCGTTGCTACTGGTTGTTGCCCCACCTCAGGTTGGGTTGATTTCTCCAACTAGAGTTGTATCTATTGAGGTTGTTTCTACCTATTGTTGTTGAAAATGCTCACAACATATGCTTGAGGAGTGTTAAAAGAAGATTATGGTTGTTGTTGTTGTTGCATTGCTAGGTAAGCGTCTATGAAATGGTCATGAGAGGTGCAGATGCCACAAACTTTGGTCGGTGTAGCTTTCTTGTTTGTAGCAAGTTGGGTAACAAAAGTGGTGAAGACATCAATCTTACTCTCCAACTTCTTATTTCTTTCGGCTACATCTGCATCGTTAACCCCTTTAACAATAAGAGCATCATTCTCTCACAATATTCATATAAACTCTCCCTAGATTTTTGCTTGATGCTTGAAATATCTTTCCTTATGGCAGTTGTCCTGGAGGTAGGGAAGAATTTCTCTAGGAACATCCTTTTCAAATTATCCTAGCTTGTGATGGACTTGGGTGTAATGTAATACAACCAATCTTTTGATTTATCCTCAAGAGAATGAGGAAAAGCATTTAGGTAGACATGATCTTCTTGGACATCATTGGGCTTTATGGTGGAACAATATGATGAATGCATATTTTTACTCTCATTTGGTCTTTAATAATGGAATTTGAATTGATTTTTATGCTTAAAGGACTAATTTAATTGGAATTTCGTATATTTAGGCTTATTGAGTTTGTGCACTAAAAATAGCTTAAAAATTGATTTTTAGTTGTATAATAAAAATTCTAACCTTTGTTGATGCAGCTGAAGTTAAATTTGGTTCTTTAAAAGTGTGAAATTCAATTGTTTCAAGTTGCAAAATAAGGCCAAAATCAGCAAATTTTGAAAAGAAATAAATCAGGAGCTAAATGCACCCCCATTTTCTATTTTATACACTCTTTTTTTTTAGATGGGCCACCTAAAAATCTATTTCTAACCTCTGCCTGTGTCTATTTTCACCCATTCATACAACTTTAACCCAACTTAACTAGATCATACAATATGACAATCCTCACTTTAAAAAAATGCCCAACAAGATGCTCCCATGTGTCCATGATCCTTGCACACATCTAAGACCCACGAAATTTAAATAATTAAATGAATAATTATTTAATAAATACGGGTAGTGGAAGCCTTTATGGCAATTTATGCTAATTGTCATGATGTGAAAAAGTACTAGCTCAAATGGTTGAGAGTACTTGATTGTGTGAGAGGACTTGGATTCAAGTTTTATGTATGACAATTGTGGGTTATTCAATTTTATTATTATTTTCTTATGATATGTGGGCCTGATAAGAGAGTATAAACTTCTAGATTTATAAATATCGTCATGAAACATGTAATGGCTCATTGGTTTATGCATACGCTTTATAATGGTAGGGATGTGAGTTTGAACCTTGGCTTGAATAAAATAACTATCTTTTGCTAAAATTAAATTTTTGCATGGATCAGAAAGGGTGGGAACCCTAATCGTGGAGAAGCATATGGAGAGGCTAGAGAAACCCTTAGTAATCGAAATTGAAGTGTCATGAATAAACTTCTAATTAGAATTTTGTTTTTTATTAAAAGTGATTAAATTGGATTAGTTAAGGGATGGAAGAGAGTAATTAGGAGAGGAAAACACTTCTGAATTTCGTGTGCACTGAGGGAAGAGTCTGTCAAGCATCCATTGGTGAGAGAGAGAGAGAATAGTGCAAAATTTTGGGTGATCAAGAGGAGACCTTGTGGAGCAAAAAGATATTCAAATTTATTTTTGACAATTGAAGCTGGAATATCAGGTTAGGGGAGTTCTATTCTGTGTTTTGTATGCCAAATATATGATTTCGTGTTAAACTTGATGAATGGGGTGCGTCTCTCTCTGCAATTTGTTGAATTTCATCGTGTTTCTGGAAAATTCCAGAAACCGCCTGGTTGTGTCGGGGAAGTTCGCCAGGCGACACATGCTATAGAACCCTAATTCTGGGTTTTTCCCTATGAACCGCCTGGCGGCGGAGGGTGACCCGCTAGGCGGCACATACGGTGTTGCCCAATTTTCTCTAGTTTTTGGTGTTTCAGTGGTGTGATGATGTTTGGATTGGATTTCTATTGTACGTGAACAATTGGCATGATGAACTATTAGTTATAATTGTTTAATTGGGAAAAATTGCATGAACCTTTGTATGATTGGGTATGAGAGATCATGTTGGGATGAGAGATGACGTGATATGTAATATATATGTTTGATTGGTGCTTTGTGGTATGCAAAGAATGCGAAGTGTATCAAGATTGAACTGAATAACTTGTTTGCTACTAAAAATATGTCAAAACGCTTGTCGATTTTGGGAAGTGGGGGGAATTCAGGGTGATCATGAGCGTTGGAAAATCTGGGGAAAACCCAGAATCTGCATGAACCACCTGGCGGTATAGTAGTTGCCGCCAAGCGACACCTCAGAGTTGAAAGGCTCTCGGCTTCTATTCAATGGAAGTGGTTCAGGGGTTGCATGTAGTTTTACTTGATAAAAATTATGATTTTAACTGAGTAAATGAACATAATGTATGAAAAGGGTAAGATAATTGAGGAGGGGATGAGGTGTTAGAAATTGGAATTTTAAGTATGTAAAATTCATGTTTTTCCTTATCTGTAAGGTGGTTTAATTGTTGGTTGTTACTGTTATACGGTGCCTGTTGTGAATGTTGGTGGCAAATTTTAGTGAAGTAGGCATTCCTTTGTAAAAGATCACGTATAGGGTGTCTACGTAAGAAATTGAGAAAATGAACATTCTAATTATGAAATGTTGGTAATTGGATGTATGAACTAGGCTCTAGTCATCTGATTCTGACTGGGTGAGTTATTTGATATAGAAGTTGTGTGATGAATTGTATGCTTTGGACGGTAATTATGTGTTCGTTGGAATGTTGAGCTATAAAGGAAATAATAGGTAGTAATTGGTAAAATAATGTAGTCATGATTTCTTGCATCATATCTCAGTATAATTACAACTTGAATTATGACACTTGATATGGATTGTATATAAGGCACTACTTGTTGTGGATTCAACTGATTAGGAAATGGTTAATTGGGAACGTGATGATAATTGATTTATGCATGAATTATATGTGTGTATTGCGTGCTAGTCATAACATGATGTATGGAATATGGTGATTTTTGTTGTGATTCACGTATTGTATGATTGGGGTCCTTTAAGACCCGAAGAAAATGCCAAAAAAAAACCAGTAGCATTGCGCTACTGGTATGGCGCCTGGCGACATGGGATGAGCCGTCAGGCGATAGAGTTTTAAAGCAGTGGCACTGACCAATGTCTACACGTGGCGCCTGGCGACAAGGTTGAGTCCGCCAGGCGATGATGGTGCAACAATACTATTGGAAGGCGCTTGTCGCCTAACGGTGTGAGATGCCTCTCAGGCGGTCTGGAACTAAGTTTCGTCTGGCGACGCGAGAGGCGCGCCAAGCGGTTTTGGTGTAGAGTTGGTGCGCGAGGAGAATTCAACACAGCTTTAGTTGAAGTTCATGATGCGATGCTTTGGCTGGGGGCCCAGTTATGAGTGTAACTTGTATTGGGGTAACACGTGACCACTCTAGGTTGTAGCCTAGTGTTTTAGGAAGTCTAGTGGAGTGCGCAAGATCGTGGCTCGTACGGTGAGGTTTCAGATGATTGCCCTCTTCAGTGCATCTGATTGAGTTTGGTAGTCTGGAAACAACTACGAACTTCGGTTTGTTTTGGGGAACTCCACTTGGTGCCTCGGTGTGAGGCTGTGGCAATTTATTCTCGTGTGTGGACTATTAGGTAGTGGTCTGTAGTCGGAGGGACGAGTAGACACTCGTGCAACAAAGGTCGATCTGTATACTCACCAAAGGGTGTAGAATCAAGAGACGTCTAACGTAAGGGTGGAAAGGCGAGGAACTGAGGAATGGGAAGTGCTAACATGATTTATATGATGAGATGTTTTAATTATGTCATGTTGTATCTGTTTATCTTTATTTTGAGTTCACCCTATCTGTGTGTGTGGCGATGATCATGTAGGTGAGCATGTGGACTCATAGTATTGGAGTGGGGATCAGCAATGTGAGTTTTTATAGTAGTTTTCTTTATGGAGGAATATGGACTATTTTTGTAATGATTTAGTAAGTAGTTTATATTTGTAATAATTGAACGTCGTGGTTTTAATTATTATTGGCGCGTTGACTTTGGATTTTAAATTTTTCTCCACGTGTTGGGAAAGAAGTTATAAATAAATGAGGTTATTTATTTATTCCCTGAATTTTTATTTTAATTAAGTAATTTCTGGCTAAGACGTTACAACACACATATGCGTCAATCACAGACTGCCACCTCATCACCTTCCACCTCTCAAACCCTAGGCACAAGTTCACCATTGAAGTCTTCATCGTGCAACCGTTGATGCCAGCAGCCACCTCACCAGAAAATGTTTCACCAACCACTGCACCCATGCAGATTGATGTGACCCCAACAAGCCCAGCATCAAGCCAAGGTACACCTTCAAGTCCAAGCCCATCAAAAGGTCATATAACAAGGGGCATGCTCAAAAAGATCCAATTGGGCTTCATTTAAGATGGCCCAAGCCCACATGGGCTTCTCACACTCTTCACATGGACTAAAGAAGATGTGAAAATTTGAAGAGGTATATCAAAGAGTAGTAGAATACCAATAAGATTGCCCCATTGTTTATGCCTTGTTTTCTAGAATAATAAGTCAAACAATGTGTACTTGTATTGATAAAATTGGGCTTGACTAAGCCCAATAGGAGATTTGGCCGTGAGCTACCAAAGGTGAAAGGTGGACTAAGTGGAAGTCAACATTCCTTCCTACACCTCACGGATCCAATGCCTTCAAGGGCTAGGAATGTTTCCTCCTTTTCCAAGGCATCATCCAATGGCCGTGAGCATTGCTCCTTCTCCAAGCTATCTTCCACTGCCAAGATTGAATGCCTTTCTTATCCAAGGGCTAAGAGTGCTTATGTGTATTTACTTTCATATAAAAGCCTAAATTTTAGGCTATTGTAATCACTCTTGAACTTTTAAGCAATAGATGCCTAGTGTTGAGAAAACTCCACTCTTATTGCCTTTTGAGAGTTAATTGAGCTAGAGGATTGAAACATCTCCTCTAACCACCTTCCTCTATCTTCTCTAAGATAGAATCGATTTCTCACCTTTCACTCACATTGCCGAGATCATCCCTCATCTTTCACCTAGCTTCCGCCAACCATCACTCATCTCTGGAGATCTCTTCTGCACCTTCATGCAAGGGGCTCTACCACACATGGAGCAACATATACCAATCTCCATACAAGGAGCTCCAATCGCGAACCAGTTCATCATCACCATCACGATGCAACGGAAGACCTCTGCGACGCAAACACCAATCCAGTACCATTGACGCTCCTCCGTGTGCATGGTTCAATGTCCCACAATCACGATAACACCTAAGAGACATACCATTGTGAATGAACCAAATCGTGCCTCCTACAAACGCAACAACCGCTTCACAAATGAGGAGACCTTCATCGGAGAAGGAGACCCACGCATAACAAAGCCATTACAACACCATGCACTTCCTTCACGTACCACTATGGTAGAAACCATAACCAAAGGAAGAAGGGGGATGATTTTAGTGGAAGCAAAGAGCTACTACATGACTAGGGATGGCAAATAAACTTGTCTCTGTGGGTATTGTTTGAACTTATCCCCGTTTTTAGGAATCGCCGCATTGAGTGAGTATGGGTATGGGTATGGGTATGAGTATGGGGATGAGTATGGGGATGTACATATTCGTCCCGTCCGCATCCCCATACCTGCCATAATACCCATCTGCGTTATATCCTCGTCCCCATTTAAATTATTAAAATATTCATGGTTAATTAAGTAACCTTGTATATTTTTTATTTCTTCTAATTGTTTAGTTTGTCATGAAATTCATTCGCATCTCCAATATGTTTTTCATCTTATCATAACCTTTATGCAATTATGTTCAAATGGTGAATGTCAATTAAATATTTTTTATGTCTCACATTTGAATATTTTTATTATTTTGTAATATTTTTATTTATTGTATATTTTCCTTTCACATGAGAATGTTTAACACTTCTAATGTAAGTGATTAATAACATAAACCTTTCATTTACTAGATAATATAAAAAATTTCTTTTCTTTACTTTATTATTATTAATTTTTGTTTCATTTAAAATTTAGAATATTGGTTAATAGTTTGAATTTGATATACATTTATTCTTCTTAATTCCAAGTGTCGGTAATAATGCAAGTGTTGGGAGCAAACACTCTTGTGTAAGAGCATACACTAAATTTCCTAACTGTGCTAGCTTTTGCTAAAGTTTAGGTTATACAACGGGATTATGCACTGGAGATGTTTATTATTGTTCCAAATAAGCAATGCATTCTTTATATTAATGCAAATAATAAAAATATTATTCAATTATGATTAGTTGTGAGAAATTGTATTTTCTCCATTTTACTATGTTTTCTTTAATGATATATTCAATTAGATTATGAAATTATAATTTTTAATTACCATTGATGCCCGTTTCAAAAATCTTAAAAACAATAATCAAATTTTATTTTTAAATTTTATCTTAATTACCTTTTAGTTTAGTATCGACATGACGATAATTTTTTTTATAATGGGTTGGATTAAAAAAAAAATTAAAAGTACGAAGTAAAATTTTGAAATTAAAACTTTGAACTAAAAATATAACCACTAAAGTTGTCTAGTCAATAAATTTTTTGTCAAATGACTTTTGTCACTCAACAATATTTTATTTTTATTTTTATTTAAATGAAAAGATTTAGTTGATTATTTAGGTAATAAAGATTTGTAGTTTGTATCAAGAAAATCAATTACATAGTTATATATAAGAGTAAAATAAATTACAAATACTATAACAAATTTAAATTTAAAAATATTAAGAGATATATCCTTATTTAATAAATAAAGGTTTAATTATTAAAGTTTTGAATTTAAATTATAAGTTTATAAAAAAATAATGAATTAAAAATACTAAGTTGTAAAAATTATTTAAAAAAAAACTAGCCAATATATATTTACTAATTTAATCACATTTGAGTTAAATTAAATAATAAAGAAATTAAAATTACATCGCAATTAATCGATTGAAACATATAATAAAATATTTGAATAATGTGAAACACAAAATATATATTGATGACACAACCCCTAGTTATGGTCAAACACACTCAAGAAGAGTTGAAGTTATATGTGAAAAGTGGACCCAAGCTCTTATCATCATGGGTCATTAGTGAGTTCTTAGTAAATTAGGTTTATTTTGGACTTGTATTATGACCTTAGCGTGTAAGTAATGAAAAAAGTAATTAGCCAAGAAGGGGAAGTTTGAATTGGCCTTTTTTGAAACTTTAGTTCATTTTAATTTTGTAAGAACACCTTTAATTGAATCATAATGACCAAGAACTCAGTGTGAATTTACTACTGGAACATGCATTTTCAGTTGATTAAAAACAAAGTTAACATGTTGATTTCATTAAATAGGGTCAGCTAGACAAATTAGTATATTTCAACAGAATTAGCTACTCTACAAGATTGATTCCAATCACCAATACAAACAAAATTACAGCTTTAGATTATATCAAATCAGTCAAGAACCATACAAAGATTGCCAAAAATAGATTTCTTCAAACTTTTTATCAAACAACAAACAAAGAGAGAGAGAGAGAGAGAGTTCAAACACTTGCGCACACGTAATTTTATACTGGTTCACTCAAAATTGAGCTACATCTTGTTTGTCAAGGCAACCTTAGCCTGAGTTTGCTCTATCTCAAAAGATTTACACAATCCACCAAGATTACACTTTTGAAATATACAAGACACATCAAAACTCTTGAATCCCACAAGAATGTCAACAAAACACATCAAGACTCCCACTTACAGACTTGAAAACCCACTAGACAACACCTAGAAACTTGAGAAAGACCGAACCTAGATGATGGCTATCCCTAGCCAACCAAACCTCTTTCTCCAAGTTTCTACACCAAGCAAAAATGCTCCAAGAAATCAAATATTTTTTCATGAACAACTGTAAATTTGTATAGTCTAGAGAGAAAGACTTTTCTAAAAGTTTAGACTGATTTCATGCTTAAAATGGCAACAATTACAACTCTCTCCGAAAAACCAGATTTATGCTATCGTATTAAACAAGTTGATTTTTCCATTCACTCTGTTGATTTCACTTGACTTAAGTGAAATAAACTACTTGAAAGTTAATTGAGTTGATTGAATATGTAACTTATAGAACAATAGCAACATGTCAATTAATTTGTGAAAAAACCATTTAACAGGTTAAAAGACTTCAAGTAGACCCTAAACATCTATACAATGTCAAATTGTCTTCACTTTGAGATCTAATCTTCAAGCTTTGAGATCTCCATGTAATAGATATATTTAGTATACATTCCAAGCTTGATCAACACACATTCTTCTAGGTCTTCATATCTTCATCAATTGGTCATAATCACATCATGTGACTATGTAGGATCTTCATCAAAATCCGTCCGAAGAAATGTGATTCTCTTAAATTTATTTTTCCTGAAAATAAGAAAAAAAAGACTATTCAAAAGAAATAAAAATGTTTTTTTTTTAATTTTTTAGGTTAACAAGGATTGGCCTAAGTCCTAAATATTTCAATTTACTATCAAAAATTAGAAATTATATTGTTATAGGAAACTATTTGATCTAAATATTTCAATTTACTATCAAAAATTAGAAATTATATTGTTATAGGAAACTATTTGATTTTTTTTTTATGAATCCGAAAAGGATTGACATCTGTCCTGCATATTTCTATTCACCACGAAAAATATAGGATTCAATGTTATCAATAAAGAACAAAGTTCTTTGAATATTGATTTGATTTTTTTTCTTCAATTTTGTAAACGTTATTTGGTATTTTTTATTGTTTAAGGGCGAGCATCTTCTTTACTTTCCATCTCTGATGCCATTCTCTTCCATCCAACGAGGCACTATTGATCGCCTCTTACACCCACGATTAGAGACATCGTTGGTGTCGTTGGCAATAGTCTTTCTTATACTTTCTTCATCTACTTCCTCTGCAATAATAACTTTCTTCTTCAACCTCATTCACGATCTTCTTCGGTGGTGTCTACGACAGTGATGATGGTGACAATACCTGTAGGTTCACTGTTATGATAAAGAATACATGTGGTGAAACATCAAAGGAACACGTGACAGTAGATTTGGAGAAGATGAAACGATACAAAAGTTTGTTAGGAGAATCGGTAAGAGTAAAAATATTTCATTACAATTAAAGGACTGAGTGGGGGGTATTTGTTTTGAAAAAGGAGCACCGAAAAAAAGAGAAAAAATGAAGGAGAACCGAAACATATTTTTAGTCAAGAAAAACATGTTCTAGAGAAGGTATGTTTAAACATTGATAAGGAAAACGAAAAAAAAATCAAGAATATGGGAGATTACTTTAACATGTTAGTTTTTAATTTTTATATAGTTCAAATTAAAAAATTATAATATTTCATTATGTAATGTTATGTAAAAATTACATGCAGCAAAAATAGTAAAAAAATAAATTAAAACTTAAGAATTATTTAAATCGAGAAGTGAAAAACTTTAAATTCATAAAAAAAATAAAAATTAAATTTGATTAACAATCATTATATAAAGTCATATAAATAAAATTAATTGTCAAAATAGAAGTATTATAAAAGTTTAATAAATTTAATTATTTTTAAAATATTAAAATTTAAGTTACATAATAATATATTTTTATCCTTAAACATAAATTATATATATTCTTGTTTAAAATTCTCAATAACTTATAATATAAAGAAAAAGAGGTATTGGTGGCAGTATATTAGAAGAAGGCACCATTAGAGACATAGTTTTATCAAAGAGCAAGATCGACAACATCCTCTTCCTAAACTCACTCTATGTTAAATACTTGTTTTTCCACTCACTGTTAACATAACCATTTAGTTTAACAACATATACCAAATCCATTTGTGCTAACAATCTCATCCTGATTTAATAAAATCAATCTCCATTGAATTGATGAAGCAACATCTTCCATTGATTGTCAAGATTTTGAATTTGAAATATAATCCAAAACAATGCACACAAGATATAAAGTACATAAATGTACATACTCCCCCTATCACTAGTGTGGTTTGTCATACAAAATTTAGTTCATGAATTTTCTCCCATTATATACATTTACTTTTCAATTTTTAAATTCAATTCCTTAAGTTCTTAATTCAATTATGAGAAAGGCCCTTTTTGGATTTGGAAGTGGAAATGCGTCTTGGATAGAAATGAGCATAAACCCTATAACGAAATGAGAAAAAATGGAGGAGGTCAATTTGGGGGATTGCGGAACGGGAGGAAACCACACCACTTGGAGGAGATTCCAAGATAAGTGAGGAAGATCCATCACTTTGAATCGAATATTTAAAGATAAGGATAAGTGGTTCGAAGAAGATCCTCGAGACTTGAGAGAAAAATTCAAATTTTCACATACTCAAATCTGACTATAAATGTGTTTCACAAAGGCTTATACGTTATGGTCATAAACACAAAAAGCCCAACACTACTAAAATTTTGATATAGCACATCCCTTATATAAAAGAGTTTAGGGGCCTCTAAGCCATAACCAAAATTGTACAAGGGTATGTCTACTAATACCCAACCCTAACTTCTAGAAACTAGGTTAAAATTAGGTTACAAAATGAGACAAAAAGAGCTAATTATGGTGTATGCAAAGAGAGTTTCGTCCAAACTCTAAAGGAGACTAAGAAATGTGTCTTATATGTCTCTAAAAAGGCCAAAAAGGTACTAAAGACAAAGAAGACCAAGTGGTACAAAAGTACACTTGCTTTATGTTTTTTACTTTATGCTTTCCTTTCTCCTCCACCTAGGTGCCAAGTCAGCTCTACTTTCCACTGTGCATGTGCCACATCATCCACCATACTTAACCTTAATTAAACCTACAAAACACATAAACATGTTGACTTAGGTTAAGTCAACTCTAGTCAACTAATCATCCCTAGTCAAAAGTCAACAAGTCAACCAAGTTTAAGTCAACCAAGTTAAGTTAGGGGAATTCAAACATAATGAAAAAATAATGAAAGGGATGAAGAATTAGGGACCTTCCTTCCTATACATCCTTAGTCTTCTTAAGCATGTGCCTCTATCCTTGGTTGGAGTCAAGACTTCATCATATATGGTGAAAAACATAAAGGTGGAAGGAATTGGATGTGCAGTAGGTTGGTGATTGAGTACCATTTTTTTTATTGGTTGAGAAATGGGAATGCGAGTTTTGGATATGTAAATTTTGTTGGAAGTCAAGTAAAATGATAATTGGATGTTTATTCATTTATTTTGTGCATATCTTTGTATGTGATGTTTTGAAACAAATTTTAGGTGCATAAAAACGTTGTTTTTTGTATGTCTGGGTGTGTTTAGACGTTGGGCAACAAGGTTGGTCACTAGGCAAATTGTATTTGCAAGACAAAGTGGTCACTTGGTGACAACTACTGTGGTCGTTGCGCGAATGATGTGGTTACTGGGCTAGAGCTTTGTGAGGCAAGGTGGTCGTTGGGCGACTGACTTTTTGTGTGTTGATACATGTTTTGGCGTTTTGAGCATTATGTTTCTTGTTTTATGTGTTATGTTTGTTATGAATGTGATTGCAAGTTAGTAGTGATGATACATGTATGATGTGATGTGCTAAGTCATTTTATGATGAATTCAAATGATGAGTTGAGGTATGGTTGATCACATGATGATGTTATATGCATGTATATATATATATATATATATATATATATATATATATATATATATATATATATATATATATGTGTGTGTGTGTGTGTGTGTGTGTGTGTGTGTGTGAGTGTGTGTTAGCAATCCAATTTTTCTTATTTTTCATTCCTTAAATCCTTTTTTTAGTTTTTTTTTAAATTAGTAAATTTCTAAAATTAGGATAGATTTTAGTCTTAGTATAAAAATTAGAGTTTTATGAAAATTCAATTAAAAAGTTGTTTTTAATAATGTTTTAGTGTAAATGATAATTTTTGTTCCTTTAAGAAAAAAATAATACAGTTTGCCTAGTAGTCCTTCCCTTTACTAAATTGTTTTTTTTTCTTTTATTTATCTTTTCATATTTACAAGATGACCCTTTGACCAACTTTTGACCTTGTAACTAAACCCTTGAGAATTTTTCATCAAAAAGTTGGATTGGACAAAGGCAAGGCAAAAGCTTAGGGCCAAAAAGGAGTTTTGGAAGTCATTAGACCAGTATTTTGGGTCCAAAGTGACATTTTTGTAATTCTAAAGCCTTTAATGACATTTTTGTAAAGATAAGTGGTAGATTTGAGAAGACCACATTTTGTGAGAGGGTTTTAGGAGGGTTTAAGACTCCGTCTTCTTGCCCATTCGGATTTGATGTTTTTAGGAGAGCGTAAAGGACAAGGGTTGTTCCAATGGATGGATGTATGGTCTACAATGCGTCAGATGATACCTTGAGTATGGAACTTGTTGAGACATTCCTTGAGTTTTCGCTTAGAATGGAGGGTAAACACATGGCAATCCCGGGTTGTGGCCTAGTAATATTGGAAAATCGGTGTGAGTATGCGAGTCGTGGCTCGTATGGGTTGACTCCACATGATTAGGCAATCACGGGTAGTGGCCAATGATGTTGCGAATCTTGTGTTGAGAATACGAATTGTGGTTCGTATTGGGGACTCCACTTGACATTACGAATGGTGGTTCATAACATGATGGTCTCGCACATGTATCTATGAGTTATGGCTTGTAGAGGTGGAATCACGAGTTGTGACTTGTGACAACAAGGGGTATCTTAAGGTCATCATCTAAGGATGTAGAATATGTATAAACATGGTGGTGGCCATGTTTTCTGGAATCGGAGAATATAGGTTCTTCGATGAGTGTGTGCTCACTTTATTTTGTTATTAATTGTTTATTCGTTTAGCTCACCTTATCTACTTGTGTTTGACGATGATCCTGTAATTTGTTATACAGAAACAAATGATGTTTCAGGTGGAACTGGTGAGGCTTGGTGCTGGAGAGGGACAACATGGGAATGTTTTTATGGACTACATTTACTACTTTGTAAACATTTTATTTATAACTAGACATTGGATTTGGTAATAACCGTTTGAAACTTATGTATTTTGAATTATTGCAACATTTAATAAAGTTGAAATTTTCCTGCGTTTTGGGAAAGAGTATTGATAATAAATGTGAGTTTGTTATTAGTAGTATTTTATTTTATTTAAATTAGTAATATTCGGCTAGGATGTTACAATGGGAAGTGAGCTCGACGTGATTATGTTGTGTTATTATGTGGCTTGTTGTATGTTAATGTATATCCTACAGAGTCTATTTGGAAGTCTTTGAGTGTGTATTTGAACTTGACATAATTGGAAATACATATATTGTAATGTTTTGAATTATTTTTTTCTTAATGTATGTGGTTCAGAATGGCACGTGGACCTAGTATTTTGAACCCAACCCCTTCCGCTCATTAGATCGCTCGGGCCATCCAAAGAATTGTCAATGCGATACAACAATAAATTGTAAACGATGCATTGGGAACCAGGTCAGTTTAAACAACTTTATGAGGCACAATCTAGCTAAGTTTAGTGGGAAGGCAACACCTGATGAAGCAAATGTATGGATTTGGAAAAATCAGAAGATGTTCAGGGTTATTGTTTGTCTTGAAGGACAAAAGCTGACATAATCATCCTTTCTTTTGATGGGTGACGCTGAATACTAGAAGGGTGATATGTAACAACAGATGGAAGCTCGTGATGAGAAGGTCAACTCGGTCAATTTTAAAGGAACGAGGAGGAAATGACATTTAAACTGCCTAAGGCTTCAACTCCTAAGCGATATGAGAGTATTGACCATGGCAAGAACATGAGCCCCCCAATCGAGGCCTCGACGCCTAAGCGATGTACGACTATTGAGCATGGTAGAAACATAAGTCCCCCAATCCAAGTCAAAGGAGAATGATGGATCATCACAAATGGAGGGCATAAGGGATCAAGACTTCCTCAATGTTTTGCATAAAGAAGAATTCCAGTTTTGAACAATGTGGAACTATTAGGTGTCAATATTTTGAACAAAGAAGAATTCCAATTTTTCATCAATATTAAGGAACTTAAAACATATATTACCCCAATTTATTAATATTTACTTTTCTTAAATAAACACAATTTATTTGATTATTTAATTAATAAATACTTAAAGTTTTCAACAAGAAAATAAAACGAAAAGTTATATATTAAAAATAAAATTAATTAATAATACTAATACAAAAAATTCCAATATAAAAAATTGTGCAATTTACCCTAATCTCGTAAATAAATATATAATTATTCATTTGAATTTAAATTATAAATTCCCTAAAAATAATGAATTAAAAATAGCAAATTGTAAACAAATATTCTAAAAAATTCATCTTCATATATTTACTAATGTAATCACATTTGAGTTAAATTAAATAATAAATAAATAAACATTGAGTTATAAGTAATTCATTCAAATATATAATAATATATTCAAGTTTTGAATTTAAATTATAAATTTCATTAAAAAAACAATGATCTAAAAATAACACGTTGTAACAACTAATTAAACAAATTAGTCGGTATACATTTCCTAATTTAATCACATTAGAGTTACATTAAATAATAAAGAAAATAATAATAAATTGTAATTAATTCATTGAAATATATAATGATATATTTGAATACCATTAAACACAAAACATATATGTTGACGAACAAAAGAATTTACAAATTACACTTTTAATGGTAAGGTTTTTTGGGCCACTAAGAAAGATATTTTATTATTTATTGTAACAATCGAATAATATAAGTCTTTATATTTGTGTTTTTTATTATAAAAAATAATAGACCTAGCCATTTAGAGAAGATTAACCACAAAAATTTAGTATTTGTTTTCAAATATTATGAAACACGATTATGTATATTAAAAAATTATAAACAAAACAATTGTTAATATTAATTTGTATATATTTATAGTGTACATTTTTTGTATTTTTTAAAATATTATACACACCTTTACTTCTATTAATAAATTATAAGACAAAATTTCTTATATTATATTTAACAAATATTAATGAAAAAACTTTATATAGCTATTTATATCATTTTTCCAAATAAATATTACATTATACTAAGTAAATAAATAATAAATTATGAATTAAACTCCTATAAATAGAGACAAATTCTTGTAAACACACACACATACATATATATATATATATATATATATATATATTATAAATAGAGATAGATTATACAAATTTTACACTTCACACCACACACAAGATTCAAAGTTTTTACATACACAAGATTCAAAGTTTACATATTCAAGAATGACTCGTTCACTTCTTTCATTATTTTTTTCTGGAACTTATCATTGCAACTATGTTCATTGTTCAATTTTCATTAGGTACTATCAAAATTTAGAATTTATTTGTCCAATAGTTTGAATTTGATATACATTTATTTTTCTTAATTTCTATGTATCGATAATAATGAAGGTGTTACCGACAAACTCTCTTGTGTAGGAACATGCACTCAATTTTCTGATTGTGCTAACCATTGCCAAAATATAGTTTATACAACAGATTATGCATTGCATATATATGTTGTTGTTCCAAATAAGCAACGCATTCTCTATATAAATGCAAATAAGCAAAGTATTATTTAATAATGATTAGTTGTGAGAAATTGAGTATTCTCCATTTTACTATGTTTTCTTTACTTATAGATATGCGATTAGATTATGAAAATATAATTTTTAATGATCGTTGATGTGCATTTCAAAAAACTTAAAAACAATAACCAAATTTTATTTGTTAAATTTTGTCTCGGGTTTATCTCTCAAAGAGAGAAGTTGAAAGAAACTGATTATAAAGTTATGTATTTAGTTAAAATCTAATTATTTACTTTTTAGTTTAGTATGGGCATGACAATATTTTATTGGGTTAAAATGCATTGAAGCTAGAAATTTTAGATATACTCTTTTAGATCCAATTACATTAAATGTTTTTGCTGTATCAAACTCGTTTGCTATTTGACATTGAAGCTAGAACATGCCAAATGGTATAAAGACCTCAAATACGTGTTTGAGAAATAAAAAACTTTAACATTATTAGGTAAAAAATTCATTGTCAAGGTTTAAAGACCAAAACATATCATGTTTCGAACAAAAATAAATTTCAATTTCACATCAAAATTAAGGAACTTAAAATATATTACCTTAATTTGTTTATATTTATTTTTCTTAACTTAACATGTTTTATTTTATTACTTAATAAATACTTAAATTTTTTAACAAGAAAATTAAACACAAAGTTATATCTTAAAAGTAAAATAAATTAATAATACTAATACAACAAATTCAAACTTAAAAATATCATACGATTTACCGTAATTTCGTAAATAAATATTTAATTATTCATGTTTTGAATTTAATTTATAAATTTCCTAAAATTAAAATGAATTAAAAAACAGCAAATTGTAAAAAACTATTCCATTAAATTAGTCTTCATATATTTACTAATGTAATCACATTTGAGTTAAACTAAATAATAAAGAAATTAACATTAAGTTATGATTAATTTGTTCAAATATATAATAATATATTCATGTTTTGAATTTACATTATAAATTTCATTAAAAAATAATGAATTAAAAATAACAAGTTGTAACAAATATTAAAAAAATTAGTCAATATATATTTACTAATTTAATTACATTAGAGTTATATTAAATAATAAATAAAATAACATTACATTGTAAATAATTCATTAAAACAAATAATGATATATTTGAATATCATTAAACACAGAACACGTGTGTTGACGAACAAAAGAAATTACAAATTACATTTTAGGAATTAACTTGTAGTGAAAATTGAAATTAGTCTCCCCTCGAAAACAATGAATCAATTTAGTTTCTCAATTATGTAAAGGTATGAATTTAGTCATTTTAACCAAATTTTATTAGGTTTATTTGATATTCCAAATACATTTCATTATATTATTTTAGTTTGTTTACATGATTTGAACATGTTCACTTTAATATTAAATGAGAAACACGTTTGAAACGTCAAATAAACTTAATAAAAATTTGATTAAAAGGACTAAATCTATGAATTTACAGAGTTGACAAACTAAATTGGTTCAAAATTTTCAAGAGAGACTAATTTCAATTTTCACTAAAAATTGAAAGAACAAAAACATATTTAACCCTTACACTTTTAATAGTCACGTGTCTCCGGCCATTAAAAAAAATATTTTATTCTTTATTTTAACTACTGATGATACAAGTATTTCTATTTATCTTTTTTTTATTATAAAGAATAATAGACCTAGCCATTATGATAAGATTAACCACATTAATTTGGTATTCGTTTTCAAATTTTATGTAATCCGTTTAAGTCTATTAATAAATTATATACAAAACAACTGTTAATATTAATTTTGTAATTATTTATAGTATGCATTTTTGGTATTTTTTTAAATATTATACACACCTTTACTTCTATTAATAAATTATAAGAAATAATTTCTTATATTAATTTAATAAATATTGATGAAAAAACTTTGTATAGCTATTTATACCATTTTTCCAAATAATATTACATTATAACTAATAAATAAATAATAAATTATGAATAAAATTCCTATAAATACAAACATTTTCTTCTAAACACAAATATATATTATAAATAGAGATAGATTATACAAAGTTTACACCTAACACCATACACAAAATTCAAAGTTTACATCTTTAAGAATGACTCGTTCACTTCTCTCATTGATTTTTCTGGAACTTATCATTGCAGTCATGTTCATTGTTCAATTTTCGTCAGGTACTTTCAAAATTTAGAATTTATTTGTCCAATAGTTTGAATTTGATATATATTTACTTTCTTAATTCCATGTATTGATAATAATGCAGGTGTTAGCAGCAATCTTATGTGTGTAGGATCATGCACTCAAATTCCTGATTGTGCTAGCCATTGCCAAAATATAGGTTATACAACGGGATTATGCTTTCCAGACATCTGTTGTTGTAAAAAATAAGCAATGCATTCTCTATATAAATACAAATAAGCAAAGTACTATTCAATAATCATTAGTTGTTAGAAATTGAGTTTCTCCATTTTACAATGTTTTCTTTACTTATTTATTCAATTAGATTATGAAAATATAATATTTAATTACTGTTGATGTGCATTTCAAAAAACTGAAAAATAGTAACCAGATTTTATTTTTAAATTTTGTCTTAGGTTTATCTTTGAAATAAAGAAGTTGAAAGAAACATATTATAAAGTTTTTATATATTTAGTTAAAATTTGATTAATTACTTTTTAGTTTAGTGTCATCATCAAGGTCATACCCGACTAAATAAAGTAGTTTAAATGTAGTACTCGTGATCTATTCCAAGGTCGTCTCTTAGTGACCAATGTTTTCAATTAAAGGTTCTAGATGCAAACACAACACAACAAAAAGGAGGGTTGGCAGATTCTAAAATGTAACAAAGAGTGAAAAACATAATTTCAATTTTTATAAAATAATAGCGAAAACAACATTGATTCCTTTATTTAAATGAAAATCCACCAACCACGGATTAGGAAATTAATTGTTTTATCAAGTTTACTCTTTTAAAGACCGAAATTAATCAACTAAGAGAAAATTAACACGAGTTACATATGCCATTAAGCAAAACACACTTCAAACAAGTAACACGCACAGATTAAGCATGTTGTGAACAACCCACACCTATTAAGCATGAATATAAGTTGATCAAGGTGCAGAAACACAAGATTGAGATTAAGCATACATCAATTTCGTGTCTAACCATGAAAATGCAATCTAAAGAAGGGCAAACAAATCATAACTCAAAAAATGAACAACAATCTCAAAGGTTCATTCCATTCTCCATGAGATTTGAATTACAACTCAACCCACAACAAAAATGCAGCATTATAATGAAGAATTTTTTTTTTGAAAACATAAACCCATGTGCAGAAAACTTAAAGAAGAGAGGAAAACGTAAACCAGAGGAGAAAACGTGAAAAACCCCAACTTGGATGTAGTTCCAATGTGCAGAAACATGGAAATTAAATGGTTGCCTTCAATGGCTACTCAAGGTGTAACATCCCGTTTGGATATTACAAATTTAAATAATAAAAATAAAGAAATAATAAATAAGCTTCATTTATTGAAACATCAATTCCCAAAAACAAGGGAAAAATAAAACTTTATTACATTTTTATAAAATACCTCAAATCCATAATTATATAAAAACTACATTACAAAATTAAATCCAAGAATCCAAATGATTACAACTTCTTAAAATTCATAAAATCGAAATAAAATTATCAATAAAATTTCCCAAGCTAGCCTCGCTCCCACTCTATGCCTCACCAGATCCACCTGCAACATGATCTGCTCCTATGTACCACGTACACGATCATTTCCAAACAAATAGGGTGAGCTAACAATTACATATATATATATATATATATATATATATATATATATATATAATTACATCAAATAAACCATATAAATACACCAAAGGAATTTCTATCCTTTGATTCCACACCACATGGCCACCACCATGTTACCTGTGTTCTACGTCTTCTGATGAATGTTGACATGAGAAGCCAAGGTGGTTTGCTTCTTGAAGATTTGATGAAGATTGAATAAAGCTCTTTTGAACTATCTTGAAGCCATTACCATTGGAATGAAGCCTACATTGATGAAGGAAAGGAGATTTGATGATATCCATGGTGATCAAGGCTAGAATGTGTGCTCTCCATGTAGTTACATAATTAAGAAAGTGTATTTGTAGCTTGTAATTCATGTTGTAGACCTTAAAGCATTAATTAGATGTTGTTTGGTCTTTATTGTGTTTTTAATCTGTTGAATGGTTTTTCTACAGGTTAAAATGTCTCTCTTAGTCTGTTGAATGATTTTTCAACAGGTTAAAAGGTGGGCTGCAGTAGTCTTAAACTGCAACACATTTAATTAGTTGATTTAGTTTTTAATCGACTAATTTCACTTAAGTAAAGTGAAATCAACCGATTGATTTGAAAATCAACCTGTTGAATTTCGTAATAGTTTGACAATAAAAACTGTGATTTTCGAAAGAGAGAAAAGTTGATCATTTTAGAGCACGATTTGGTTCTGGAAACTTATGGAAACTCTCTCCTTCGTGATCATAGGTGTTGCAGCTATTGAAGATTGATCTTGGATCAATTCTTGGAGCTTTTAACTTGGTTTTAAGCTTGGAGAAAGTGGTTTGTGGTAGGCTAGGTTGTGCTACCACTGAGGTTTGATCTTTCTCAAGCTTTGTGTGTGTGCCTGGTGGTTTTCCAGGTCTGCAAGAGGGTTCTTGCTGTGCTGGTGTGATTCTTGTGTGATTTAAGAGTCTTTTGTGTTGTTTTTGCATATTTTGGAAGTGTAAGGGTGGATACTTTGTAAAACTTTTGAAATAGTGCAAAGTCAAGCTAAGGTTGCCTTGACAAACTGGATGTAGCTCAGATTTGAGTGAACCAGTATAAAAATTTGTGGTGTCCTCTCTTCTCTAACCTTTCTCTCTTGCATTTTCATTTTAAAGTTTCAAGAACTTGTGCTTTAATCATTTTTTTCATGTTCTTGCATGTTTTCATGGCATCTACAACATTAAGCATGTTTGTATGATCATTTGGAACTGGTATTGATCATTCTTGAGCATTGTTTCTGGTTTTAAATTCTAATTCGCATTTCTGCATTTTTCCTAAAATTTCAGTCGACTGTTTTTCAGTTTCAATCGATTGATTATACCAGAATAGAATCTATTTAGTAAAATCAATGTGTTAACTCTGTTTTTGATCGACTAAAAGTGTACAGTTTAGTATTGTTTGCATCCTAACTTGGTGATCTATTTGATTCAATTAAAGGTGGTTTTTAGCTTGTAAAGATAGCCTAAAGTTTTAACTAGCCAATTCAACCCCCCCTTCTTGGCTTTTCAACCATTTCAAAACTAACAATTGGTATCTAGAGCAAGGTACTTGAAATTTGATCAAGTAAGGTCCTAAATCTGTTTTGAACTACTTGAAATGGCTGAAAACAAGTTACCCTTTGGTGAAGGTGCCTCAATTCATAGACCCCCTATGTTTAGTGGC
>Ga0209589_1004741_pt1 | contig 23358 bp, 21 predicted proteins | sample CowpeawhiteBW_FD_187525 | JGI IMG/M metagenome (GOLD analysis project Ga0209589, IMG submission 187525) | Root nodule microbial communities of legume samples collected from California USA - Cow pea white BW (SPAdes) (version 2) | ecosystem: Host-associated > Plants > Roots > Nodule | place: USA...
AACTTTTAATTGATTAGTTAATGTTTTTAATTAGATAAGTTAAAATAATTATTAAATTTACATATTAAATTATTCAATTATAACTAATAATTCAAACTTAATTTGTAGGTATTAATGATTTAAATTATAATACTATTATATATTTCTACATTTAAAATATATAATCTAAAAAATTGATCTTTTTAATTGTTTTATTTTATTTATTTATTTAAAACGGGCCAACGGATCAGGACAGGACGGGTCGGCCCATACTTTGACCCGTCAAGTTGACGGGCTAAACAAAACGGGCTAGACGGAACGGACCAGAACAGACTGACGGGTTAAAATCTTCAACCCAGCCCATTCCTTTTAGCACGGGCTGACGGGCTAGCACATTGGGCCCAGTCCGTTTTGTCACCCCAAGAAAAAATCAAGTGTACCTCTAAAAAATTGATCTAGCGTGCTAGTTTCCGAAAGTTTATTTATATAAAACTCAACCACACTAAGATCTTCCTTAAATGCAGAAAAGGCAAGGCAAAATTCATTAAACCTTTACTTAACTTCCTCAATACAGTTCACATTGCAACAGCAGACTAAACCCTTTTGGTTAACATATCAAGATAACAATAGAGAAATCATTGCATCAGAAGATTCTGGTCCATCGTTATTAACACTTGGTATAATGTTGCTAGGAGATACAAGTTTTACAAACTCTCTGAGTTCTGTAAAGCTGCTATGCTCACTATACGGTACTTCATACCTGATGAACAAGGAAAGCTTCAATTAGTCAATAGTCGTAAAAATTTAAGGAACGAGAGCCTGATCTACCAACTACCATTGTGCACAGCTCTAAATAGTGTAGTGAATATAACTCAAAAATGTACTTATGAGACCAGGGCTTTAGTATAACAAACTCTATTGACCACAGGTAGAAAAAAAAGTCTTCAGTGTATATGATTCAAGATTCTGACCAGAAGTATTTAATAAAATAAGAAAGTAATGAAGGAAATTAAAGTACTACCTTATAATAGTACCCTGCTGCCATCTTCTTCCAGGAGACTTCTTTTTACCTTTGCCAAACGTCCAGCCAGTGGGGGAGAAAGCAACTATAAGGTTGTACCGATTCTAATTAAAGAAAAGGCATCCGATGATTAGAAACGTGGAGCTAAAAATGTTATTCAGTATGAATATCCCCCCTCTAAAGCTGTACAACCCAGCCACCAATATATTCAATCATGGAACAGCTCTCAAACAAATATTATAGATCCAAGTGTGAAAAAAAAATACTACTTGTTTCGTCCTACAATAATATTCTTTTAAAAAAATTGTTGTCTCTTTCTATAACATGCCTTTGTAGTTGAATGATATATTAATTATTTCTTCTTAAAATAACCTTATTTAATCGACATGCTTTTACCAAAAGAAATTCATAAATGAATGACAGTTACTCTCTCTGATGTGGTTCGAGAATGTTAGTACTTACAGATACCAAAGTTTCAAAGACAAATGTAATTTTGAGAAAATAATATTACTGTCAAATTTATAATTGTTAACTAATTTAATTAATTTTATATAAGTGCTAACTAATTGAAAGGGTCTTATGATTAGTCACGGAGGGAGTAATACATGTATGCATACATCAAGATATGTTCCTCTCACATTGAATAAATACCACAAAGTTAAGCATACAGTGCCTGTGCCAGAAAAACAAGCGGTAACACTAACCTTATATTGACTTGATATTTGCTTCAATCTTTTGAAGCTTGCGAGCGTCCACATAGGGGCAACATGAATGTTGCTTTCATGTTCATTTGAAGTGAACCACTGTATATCCTCCTCCTTAAATTCCAAACATTTTAAAAGACGCAACTTTGCCGCAGTCACGTGAACCTTTTTACGAAGCGCGCGAGCAACCTCCAAGAATATCCTTTCTTTTCCTAAAAGAACAAATGAAAATAGGGACGTGACAAAAAAATCGAAAATCTTCTTATTTTTCCTCATCAATTTCTTAGTAATGGGGCAATACTACCACAGAAACACAACTCTATGGAAACCTACCAATGGTATAGCTGCCGATCAGAAAAAGAGTCTTGGGATTAAAAGTTTCTGCTTGAATGGCGTCAATGACGAATTGTATTACCGCCTCTTGTTTTGGAAAGTCATACTGCAAAGAAACAGAGTACACATATTAAAAGGAATTATTAAGAGTCAAAGGAAAAAGTATATTAGGTTATGAACTCATTTTAACAAACTGAATGTAATTCAGTGATTGTAACAACTAAGTGCAAAGATTGTAAGAGAAATGGATGTACCGTGTTTTTGGAGAAAAGACTTGGGAAAAGGTAAAATTTTGTTGTATTTTGTCACTTTTCATTAGTTTAGACTGGATTATACTCAGTCTTTTATCTTTTACCTTACATTCAATTTGGTTATTTATATTCAAAAGAATTAAATTTAATCATTTATGTTTTTTAGAGTGAATCAGAATATCATTCCATCAGTTTATAATTAATTTACTTAATAATAGTTTAAACATTAAAGATTTAAAACTGTCAAAAAATACCCATTTTTAAAATATTTTCAGAAAACATAGTGGAGGATTTTAACCACCACTATAATTTTAAAAAAAAAAACAACGCCCAGCCCTCTAGGCTTGCATACTCGATATTCTGATAAGAATAAAGTATTACCAACCCTATTTCTGTAGTAAATTGCTAAGACCGTCTCTGTCAAACATGCTTCTAAGTTAGTATTAGTTTATTCAAATACCTAGCGATATTAGGCATACTATTACTCACTAAAACACATTAGTTTCTTTGGATAACCTTCTGAAGAAAGTTTTCACGTTGAACTTTTTTCCTCAAAGCAACTTTCTCGAACTAAAAATGAACCAAACTGAACTTTACTTTGTCTAGAAAACTAACATTATGGGGAAAGATTAAAATCCAAAAAGAAACATTATGGTAAGATATTGCACATTGCCGCTGCCAAGCCAACCATCAGTTGCCATGTTAGTATCCAAGGCCCCTAATAAACTATAGACATAAAACACTTCACTTTGTCTTAATCTCGAGTAGCTGGATTGTAATGTGATTCTCCATTATTTCTTTATTTTGTCATTGAACAAAAAATTAAATTTATTGAGGCCAGGTTCCAGAACAAAAGTTTACACATTCATGTCATTTTGACAGATGACTCCACTATTCATATAGGACTAACCTGTGGATTGCAGTATGTTGTATCAAGAATTAGAGTATTGATAGGACACATCTTGAGTAAAGGATTGATTGTCATTTCGTCACTAAACCGGAAATCACCCGTGTGCAGCACAGCCTAAAAGGAAAACATCTAGTCATTAATCAATGCTAACATAACAATGGGTAACTGCAAAATAATAAATACGCTCATAAGTCAATCCAAGCCACACCTTACCATTTGGAGGTTGAAAGAGTATGAGTATGGAACCTGGACAGTGGTTGGCATCAAAGCAAGTCACATCAACACCAGCTATTTCAATCTTTTGGTTCAGAGGCAAAACATGTAATTTATCATATGAAATTCCAATGTTCGTATTTACTAGTCTAGCTGTAATGGAGGAGCAATAAATCTTTCCATGATTGAATGACTTGGTAAGACCTTGATAATCTGCAATTTAACGTGATCACAAATGAGAACCAACAGCCAAAGCGTCACTTGGAAAAGTTTGACTCTGATGGCATAATCCACTCAAGAGGATAGGCATACCATGAACTCCATTAATTATTTATTTGGTAGTTTAAACTAATGTCTCCAATTTAACGTGATCTGAAACAATTTTTTTTTTGGATACAAACACCCAAATATAGTTGGAAGAAAATAGAATCCACAATTTTATAGCACATTCAATAATGCATTTCCACGTAAGCACCAAAGCTACTTCGTTACTACAGTGTTTTCCATGAAGAACATCTTCGATCTCCCACTGTGAATATGTGATTTCCACAGTAATTGTATATCCAAATTTTATGACCAAAGTCAAGCATTATGTAGAGAAAACATATCAAAACAATTATTCAAACTTACTAAGCTGACCATTTGTTAGGGATCCGTGTGTCAACTGTTAAATCAAATCTACTAAGAGCTTACAATACGAGGCCCTACTCAATAGGATCACATCTCTGTGCGTGGAAAAAAAATAATATATATATATATATATATATATATATAATATATATATATATATATATATATATATACACACATAAACACGTTTGGAGCATATAAACAGTGTGACTCAACAAGACTGAAGTTGATTTATGATAAAGATTAACTGTACACTTACGGTCCAAGTGGAAGTGTGTGAGAAACCAGTGGGAACAATCTCCTCTAAGATATTTGAAAGCATCCTGCATGCAATAATGTATTTGTCAAACACTCGGACCTACATCAAGACTTGAGAGAGATATAATGGTGATAGAATAGCAGAAGTTTTCTAGGTTAACGTTCATAATTTACTGGCACGAATATTGCATTCATATTTTGCTCATTTTCTTCAATTTCCTTTTCTAGTTCAGAAGGTCAACATGAAACGTGATTGATGTGTATGCTCAATTTGAAAATAGACGTCCAAGTGGCCTATAAGCATTTGAATGGATATTGAAACCAGTTACCAAGCAGCACACAAGAAAAAACCTTTTCTACGAGCAATAATGAATCAAAAGCACAACTTGAATGTAAAAGACAAGGATTTTCCTTTTCTAGATAATTTAGAAAGGGAGGTTTCCCTTCTTTCTAAAATATTTACAGAGTCGCAAATGAATACATGAAGGCAATATAAATTAAATCAAGACAAATACGCATGTATCATTTAAACTACTATTTACCACTCGGAAAGGCGTTCCTTGTACAGAACACCATTTGGGAACATCACGGAGCTTTCTATTTGTTGTCACAACTTTTGATTTGTGCTTACGACCAGAATCCAAGTCACTGTTTTTCATTTCCTTTTGTTCTCCAGGAGGGGCAGAAACTTTCTTTTCTTTGGAAGCAAACCCCGGAAAATATTCAGTAATTAATTTGTTTGCCGCTGGTTTATTAGAGCCGTCAGCTTTTCTTTCAGATTTGTCATGCTTTAATTTGACTTTCTGGTTTCTGATCCTTCTAGGCTCCGCCAACGCACTCCCTTGTTTCTCATTTGCAGCGGCATCTCCTTTTCTTAGTTCACACAGGGCATGCACAATCTTTTTTCTTGGCCCAAATGCAGTGATACCCATGCTTAAGAGATCCTGCAGATACAGAAAGAAATGAGGAAAAATATTGGCCAACATTAATCCTCAACAACAAAGTAAAAGACAAACACTTAATACAAGCAAACCATAGTATATTTGGGATACCGAAAAACAAAAGCAAAGATATCCTTATATTTCCAATAACAACCTCATTAGGATAAGCGGTCTTCATGAACACTCTAGACCACCAAAATTGCAAAGTAACTACTTTTCCCGTCAGTGGGGAGAGGAGAATAATAACTACAAATTCTAATTGCTTACGTAAAGCTGAAAATTAAACAAACAATTCTTCAAAGCATAAATGAAGAACAATGAACTAATAAAACCCAAAAATAAATTCAAGCAACATATGGGGCAGAGGTTATGAACCTAAAACTACTGGAATGAATGAGACCAATTAAATGACATAAGTAAACCTCTTCTGTGAGCCATTGCAGCGTGTCCCAATCAACTTCTTCCCTAACGAAAATCACTTCATACTTTCCCAAACCGAGCCCGTGGAGCCAATCAACAACAGAAGCGACTTTTGGCCCATGTTGAGCACCCTTCTCGTCTTCAGGAATCGCAACCTGCACAGCATTTTCACAACTTATAATTGAATTGAAATGATAAAGCTCCCACTTCAATCACCATGAATGGTGTTACTGTTGTGTAAAGGGTGTGAATCTAACGTTATCTCCTTTGTCAAGACAATTATTGGTATGAAGATGTCTTTGTTCCTCAGTCAAATTCGAAATATCAACATCACAAAGGGGACACCGAACGGAACTATCTACTTCCTCCAACTCGTCGCACAAATTCATCAACAGACCAAGCTCCGAATCAGAATCTGCAACTGCAGAGTTAAGCTCGCCGGTTCTCGAAACCACCAGCTTCGACTCTATCGAGTTGCGAAGATAATTCCCCTTCTGTTTCAGCTCCGACAAAGACGCGGAAGAAGAATCACTGTCCTCTTGTTCCGAGTGTTCAACGCTGCAAACCGAAACGCAATCTATGGAGGAAGGAATGAAATCCAAGCTGCAGTTCAGAATTTCGCTGCCCTCGCTGGGTCGAGCGTTCTCCTTGCCGCTGCCACGAAGCGCCGTCGTTTTTCGTTTTGGCTTCTTCATTGGCCGTTGATTGTCGTCGACGGAAGCGAGCGCGTGAAAACCCGTTGCCGTTTGAGTAAGAGGGATCTCAAATTCATCGTTCTCGTCCCAATTCATTGTGGAAATAATCTCTTCTCTACTCTGCGCCAGAACTTGAAACAAATATGATACGCATTTCAAATTTTTAAGCGGGAAGCGAGTGTGATATGAAATGTATTTTGTGCTTGGGCCAAGCCCATCGTCGCCTACCGCGGGCCCAGACCCAAGCCTAATTTTTTTTTTTGCGCGTTTTTTTCCCATGTGACAAAGACAAGCCTTCACTGCTTTATTATTTCCTCCACACTGTGAATCTGCAAGTTGAATCAGTGAGCTTTTTGTTTAACTATGGCAGCGGAAGACAAGTGGTGCGTGGTGACCGGAGGCAGGGGTTTCGCCGCTCGGCATTTGGTGGAAATGCTAATCCGGCACAGCGAGTACTCCGTTCGCATCGCCGATTTGGAAGACAGCATTGTTCTCGACTCCGCCGAACAGTTGGGGCTTCTCGGCCAGGCCTTGGACTCTGGCCGGGCCCAATATGTTTCCGTCGATCTTCGCAACAAGGCTCAAGTCCTAAAAGGTGATCAACCTCTTCTATTCTCTCTCAATTGTATCAACAATTTTGTCGCGCTCGAGCACTGGCTAATGTTGGTTTTACGAGTAGTACAGCATTAGAAGGAGTTGAGGTTGTGTTCCACATGGCTGCTCCAAACTCTTCCATTAACAACTACCAGCTTCATTATTCCGTCAATGTGCAAGGTGAACCTCATTCTTCTGCTTATTTGCTTCTTCAAAGTTTGAATCTGACTGAGCTTTTTCCTATGTAAGGGACAAAGAATGTCATCGATGCTTGCGTGGAGCAGAAGGTGAAGCGACTTATTTACACCAGCTCTCCCAGCGTTGTTTTCGATGGAGTTCATGGGATTCATAATGGTGACGAAACAATGCCTTATACACCTTCGGTATACACTCTAGCAACTCTTCTTTTACTTAATTCACAAATTTCCATGCGTTTCTTCGCATGGAGCTTGAGAAAGATAGATAATGTATATTGTTATAAGACTAGTTCGGGGTGGTCCTAAGCGTAATTCTTTTTGTTGGTTTCAGCCTAATGATCATTACTCAGCTACGAAAGCCGAGGGTGAGACATTGGTTATTAAAGCTAATGGGACTAATGGGCTCCTAACATGCTGCATACGCCCTAGCAGCATTTTTGGGCCCGGTGACAGATTGTTGGTGCCTACACTAGTTGAGACTGCCAAAAAAGGGAAATCTAAGGTAGATGTTGTTTATCCTCCTAATGGTATATATTTTAGTGCCTGTATATCTAACATCATTCCTATGGCAGGAAATGTATCTATTACGGTTGAGTCTAATGATATAATTTAACCTTTAGTTTGACTGGTTCTTTGGAGCCTATTGACTGATTTTAGTGTGTAACCAACTGGGCTGACACTAAATGTCATTATTTGTTGTGCATATCTGGAGTCTTAGGAAATATATGGTACTTTTTACTGTATAAATTACTAATTCAGTACTAATGAAAATGTAATCTTGAATATTTTTTTTATTAGCCTTATGAACATCTTGAAAAATCAAAGACTAGCCCAGATTGAATGAAATGGACTCGGACTGCTAATTAAAACATTTTTCTTTATAGCTTTGGGAGGAATATGTACACCAATGGTTGCAAAGCAATTAACTATTTATTGGCAGAAACTGCCTTCATCCTTTCTTTGATTCTCTTATTTATATTTCTCTTTTGATCAGTTCCTTATTGGCGATGGGAATAACCTTTATGATTTCACGTATGTTGGAAATGTGGCTCATGCCCATATATGTGCTGAACGGGCTCTGGCTTCAGAAGGGCCAGTTTCAGAAAAAGCTGCTGGAGAGGTACCACTGAGATTTTTTTACGACTTAGTGACTTCTGTTTATTTGTGTTTGTAAATGAAGATTAAAAAGTAGACTTACAGAGATGATGATGATGATGTGTTTGAAGGTTTAGGGTAGAGTCTCTTCATTTGGGAAAATGAGGAAACATGAAAGAATGCTTGTTGAGAAAGACTTGCCAGAGACCTTTGTTAAATTAAGAATGAATTATTTCATTTGCATTCTCATACTAAAGGGAAGGGAAAAATTATTGATTTGCAAGTTGGGAAACTTAGCAATTACTGTAGTATTTTATAGCTAACGGGTATTTGTTTTGTAGGCATATTTCATAACAAATATGGACCCTATGAAATTTTGGGAGTTCGTGTCAGTGGTATTGGATGGTCTTGGATATGAAAGGTAGTTTCTTTCATACCGTTACCATTAGTTATTTCTTTCACATGTTATGGAACCTCTTTTTTTTATTTGAGATTCTCCCATAGTGTAACCAAGGATTCAAACCCATATTTCATGCAATTTTTTTTACTAATGATTTATGAAAATACCGATTTGAATCTCGGAAAAGGAGTATTTATGATCCTAGAATGACCAGTAGTCAAATAGTAATCAAACACCGAGGCTATCTATAGATATGGAAAATTTACCTATATTTAAAAATTGAGTAACATAAACTATCTTGAACTGTGGACCATTGGGTTGTTCTAGAGGTGGCAAATTCGGCTGGCATGCATGGGATCATATATTCTAACCCCAATGCAACTATCGTGTTAAAAAAAATATATATATATTTACTCTGTGTCTCCCCTGCTGAATTCATAGTAAAAGGGAAAGTGATGGCAGTTTCAATTGTCAGATTAAGCATAAAACTCTTATTTGATTATACTCAGTTAACAATTTTACATCCTTTTCCTAATTTTTTTTCATAGTATGAAAGTTGCAAATTTCGGTTGTCCTTTATCATCAGTAGCTCAAGTTGCTGTCAATTAGGGATGTTGGATTATGGGATTTTTTGTCTTGCTATCCTAACCAGTGGCTATTATTTTGTTATCTATTTTATTCTTAAGTATGACTTCTTTATGTTAATAGATTATTTCCTCAGTTATTAATCAATCATTCGTAAGTTTTAAAATTTCTTGTACTTTTCAATGCTTTTTCAATGCTTTTTTCTTGCTATCTGAGTCATGTTATCTTTTGCAGGCCAAGAATAAAGATCCCTGCCGTTGTTATCTTGCCCATTGCGCATTTGGTGGAGTGGATATATAGGCTGCTTGGCCCATATGGGATGCCGGTGCCTCAGTTAACCCCTTCAAGGATAAGACTCGTGACCTGCAGCAGAACTTTTGATTGCTCAAAAGCAAAGGATCGCCTTGGCTATGCCCCCATAGTAACAATGCAGGTCTCTGATATTTATGAAAAGTAATAATATATTATAGCATCTAATATTTACTTGACATTAATCTTGTTTATGCTTTTAAATATAAAAACATGATGACAAGTTGGCTAACTTCATGCCCCCAAAATCAATGATAACGCCAAGTTAGGATTATATAATATATTATGAAAACAAGTATGCGATGCTATTCTTAAATGAATGATATTTCAGTGTACTAAGGTTATTACATCTATTGCTGTGAATATATACAATATATACATAATCATACTTGCCTGGGTGTTTCTCCCATACTAATGATATCGTATTTTTTCTTGCAGGAGGGCCTACGGAGGACAATTGAATCATATGCACACTTGAAGGCAGAAAATCAACCTAAAACTAAAAGAGAAGGTCCTTCAAAAGCTTCCAAATATCTTGGAAGTGGAAGAGGTGTGAATAATCAATTATATGTATCTAACTTCTTCGTTGGACAATCTGGACTTCCTTGTAAAGGAGAATTAATCTGTTAATTTAACTAATTGCCATATATAAATAGAAACATGGCTGCTGATAAAATAAATAAGTAAATAAATGAATAGAAACATGGCTACTGCTCTTCCATTACTGTATCACGAGGTTGATTGACTTCGATTGTCTCATGAATCTGATTAGATTATGATCAACAACATTTTCGTAGACATTAAATACATAACATTTATTTTCCGCAGGTGAATTGTAATAGATAGAGCAGGGAGTTGTTGTTTATGCTCATAATCAAATCATCATGTACTACGTATTATCCATATGTTTCAATCTTCATAGTTGCTTTTTTTAATTTGTTATAAAGTGTGTGTCTGATGTGCTAGTTCTAAGAGCCTGAAAGAGCAATTGAACTCAAAAGTTCCTGTTAATATTTCTAACTTAGTTGATTATAAAAAATTAACGGGTTGTTGTATATTTGCGTGATCAATGTTGTTAGATCTCTTCTATCTACTATACAAACACACAGCTATGCAAACATTACATCGTAGCGAATTTGTGCTGGGAGTAATTTTACAGCTTACATTTATTTATCTGTAAGTTTTGATTGATCTGCGAATTTGCAGTTGCTGACACGTTGCTTTGGAAGGATAAAAAGCAAACTCTCATCACATTGTTTGCCTTCATTGCAATATACTTCAACTTCATTGCATCTGAGAATACCATCATTAGTGCTCTAACAAAGCTTCTATTGTTCGCATCGATCTTTTTATTCATCCACGGCATTCTACCTGCAAAAATGTAAGTACACTATGTATGGTACTATTAACTTGTCCATTGATTTATTATTATCATGATAACTCTTAAGTCAATCCATTTGTTAGAAGCATTGCTATATCTTATGCTTGTGCAGGTTGGGATATACTGTCGAGAAGATGCCCAAATCATGGTTTCACTTGTCAGAAGATAGGTCACATAAATTTGCTCTCTCAGTGGCCTCATCATGGAATATTGCTGTTAATGTTTTGAAGTCCCTTGCAGAAGGGAATGATTGGGTACTGTTATTAAAGGTATCTGCGGTGCATTGCCTATATTTTCCTTGTCATTGCTTGCTGCTGTTATTATGATGTATGGGATGCATCGATTTTAAAAATCCTATCCTTTTAATATATTATTATTATTATTATTATTATTTACATATTAAAATATGCATCATTAATATAAAATATCATTTTCTTTAATTTATTTTAATTTTTAAATTAAAAAGCATTCGTGCAGTAGGTCAGTAAACTTGTCAGTGAATTTATGAAACTCTAGGTGAAACCCATAATTTTGGAACCTACATTTTAAATTTTCCATGTAAAATTTTGCATATAATCAAGTTTTCTGTTTAAAAAATAAAAAATTTACCGAGTACTAGTTTCTCAAATATCAGAAGTGCTGACACATCTTTCCTTTGATGATCAATAGGTTGTTCTCTCTCTGTTCATTCTTAGCTTCCTTGGAGCCTTTTCACTTCAGAACTTGTATACTATAGGTCCTCTCTCTTTCTCTTTCGTGCACACACACACATATATGCATGTGGCGACATGAATTTGTCTGTGCCAAAAATATTTTATTATGATTGCCTCTATTTAATTGAATCTATTCCTTCAACCAGTAAAATTGTGACTGGAGGTGTCTCTCTCTCTCTATATATATATATTACTTGAATTCACCATAGATTTGTGTCATTGATGAATTTTGAATCATGTTTGATTACTTTCTATTTAAAAAAAATAAAAAAAGCATGTGCAATCAGCATTCAGATGTCTGAGCTCTTTCACTTATGGATACCTCATTGAATAATTTAACTTAGTATTCCAGAGGTTACAGGTTACATGTTACAGCTCACCTTTTTTCTATTGATTTGTCTTGTTTGAATCCGGAGCACCGAAAAGAATGATACAAGTTTTGCCTTTTCTTTTTTTTTTGGGGTGAGGAATGATAATAATTTTTTTCTTTGTGGTTACAGGAGTGACATTTGCATTTATAGCTTTCTACGTATACGAAAAGAAGGAGGAAGACATTGATGGCATATTTATAAAAACACATGCTTTTAGTTGCAAACTGAAATCTGATCTCACCAAAAAGTTTCTTTCTTCAAAGAAGATTGATTGATAGGCTTTTTTTTCTTAGATAGTTGCACGTTAAATATTCGATTGAGTTTCATGTATGACTGTTTTATAATTGTAATTTAATTTTATATTTGACCAACTTGGAAAACTCTTGCTTTTGACGTGTTTGTTGGACACTTGCGTAACTGATGGAATTTCAAATTTCAGCTGTATTCTTTTCTTCTTTTTTTCCTTTCTTGTTTTCGTTATCTTTCTTTTCAACTAAAGGATTTTTGCAACTGACGATGGGTTGTGAGTATTTATACGCCTGGAATATATTTACAACTGACCTCACTTCAGAGAGAAATTCCTGATAATGGGCCATTCAAAAATAAATTGTTGAGGATATTTCTTCCTGCACCTCCACCTCCTTGTTTTTCCTTCCTGTACCTCCATAAAACTTGTTATGTACAAACTACTCCTCGTTAAAATTATAATAAAAAGGTATAATTCATCTCTTACTTTCCTTTTTTCAATATTTGTTGGAACTAGTGTTTTGAAAGATATTTTTAAATTTAAAAATATATTTTTGAAACACTTAATCTGATATACGTTTTTATATTTAAGATTGAATAATTCGGGAATATTTTGAAACATTCAATCCAAAACATGTAAAAGAATATTATAAATGAAGTTATTCACAAAAATATTTTTAAATCTGAAAATACTTTCTTATGCACTTGAAGTAGTTTTATTACTCCACCTCCCCTTTATCTTTCTCTCAAATGTCCTCTTCATTCATATTTCTCCTCTTGTCATTTTCCCTCTTGTCGAGACTTATTTTCGCACTCTGCCCATGGTACCTACAACATTCTCATTTTTATTTTTGATTTTCTTTTGGGTTAAATATGTTTTTGATCCTTTAATTTTTATTAAAAATTAGAATTAGTTTCTCTTCGAAACTTTAACGCAATATAGTTGAATGCGTGGATTTAGTTATTTAAACCAAATTTATTAAGTTTATTTGATTTTTCAAAGGCATTTTGTGATTGTATTTAAGTTGTTTACATCATTTGACACAATTTTTTTTAAACATTAACTTAAATACTATCATGAAATGTGTTTGGAATGCCAAATAAACTTAACAAATTTGGTTAAAATGATCAAATCCACGCATTTCTAAAGTTGAGAAATTATATTGGATTAAAGTTTCGAAGATAGACTAATTCCAATTTTCACTTAAAGTTAAGGGACCAAAAATATATTTAACTCTTTCCTCTCCCATTTTTTTTTCTTTCTCTTCACCTTCATCCATTACCTCCATTGAACACTTCCTCCATCTTCACAATTCCATCATTGACCAACACCCACAACCATGACTACCATCTTCTCCTACTCCATTCACCCCAACTTACAACACCTACGTCTAATTCTCTCTTCCTCCATTCTCACTCTTCAATCCTCTTCACCATTCTTATTGGATTGTGAAAGTTATACCCAATGCATAACACTTTAGATGGAGGTTGTTGCTACATGAGGTTCCAACAATGGATAAATTATTACAAAGGGGAGTACAGTTTGGTAACAACCTATGTGATCTGCGTAAAGAACAAAAATGAAAATGTTAAACATTTATTCTTTTGTGGTAAAATAGATCAGCATGTTTGGAACTTATGTGATGGGGTAGGAGTAAGTTCAGTGAACCATAACCATCCTAAACATATTTTTCAGCACTTCAATCTAACACAACTAAATAAGAAATAAAATAATATATATATATATATATATATATATATAAAAGGGATTGTCGATAACAATTATATGTGTAATTTGGAATCATAGGAACATTATAATTTTTAGGCAAGGTAATGTAGATATATAAGAAATCTCTTGCATGACACAACTAAGTGCATGGTTATGGGTGAAACATAAATTGTCCAAAAAGCATTTTCATATTGGTTTAATGTCCTATCTTTTGCTCAAAATCTTTATGATTTAGGGTTGAACGAAGTAATTGAAATGTTTAAATTTCATTTTTCCTTTTTAGATAAAGCAATTTAATCTTTGTCTTAAGGTGAACTTAAATTTTCTTTTGAGTTTAACTTAACTTAGCTTGACCTTTAATTGAATACTACTCATCTCGACTTTTTGTTCAAGTTGACTCGCGCCGATTCGACCTTAGATCGATTCAAACTGATTCAACCTCAACAAATTTCAACCAATTCAACTTTGGTTGATTTGAACCAATTTGACCCAAATTGACTCAACTCAATCTTTAACTAGGGTAGATTGGTTTGAACCTTAAGTCTTGGTCGATTCGGCTCAACTTTTATTCCGGACAGATTTGACTCAACTTTCAATCTGAGCTAATCCAACTTGACCTATGGTCTAGTCCAACTAACTCGATCCGGGGTCGGGCCGACTTGACTAGACCTAAGACTCGGACCATCTTGACTCAACCTAGGACTCGATCCAACTCAACTCATCCTAGGCCTTGACCGTCTTGACTCAACCTTGTGCTTAGACCATAAGTTTAAACCCATGTATAAGTATGAGTTGATGTTTATTCATGTGTTTTTTTATATTAATAAATAAATATCATGTTGAAAAAATTTTAGATATTGAAAAAAAAGAGAGTAAAAGAATAAATTAATTTTTTAAAGACATATAACAACAAAATAAATATAGATAAAAAGATAAATTAACAATGTTAATTAATTAAAAAATCATTTTTAAACACACATCAATATAATAAATATAAATAACAGTAAATATCTTAATATTTTTTTCTTCTTCTATTTATATTACATAAAGTATATTCTATTTACTTAAAAGGAAGATGCGAATCTTTATTTTCTAGATGAGCATTTAGGATTAATTATTCTAATATAGAATAGTCTTATTATAATATCCAAACATCCTATCATAACTTTACTTTTTCTTTTTACAAAATATTGTTATAATTTAGGAGATCTTCTGTTTTATATATCATTTAACTTGTCTTCTCAGTATTTGTTCTTCAAATATTCTTTAATTGAGAATTTCATTCTTATGGTCACCTCAAAGTAGCATGAAGGACACTTGATACATGCACGTGACTTTTTCATGTAAATATTTGATCTAACATAGTGATTGTGAATTGTGTGATTCATACTTACCATGTCAAAGTATTAATTATCATTGCTGGAGTGATTGTAGAATGTATCCGTGTGGTCAATAATTAAGACGTTTTGGTTCTTAAAATGGCTTGTCAAAATCAAGTCAATTACTAACTTATTTTATTAACTTATTAGTGTAGTCAAGTTAATCTTTCCTTAGTTATTTAATTATTTGTCATACATTTCAATACTTTTTTTATTATCATTGTTTTTTTCTTATTGTTATATTTTTAAATATTGTTATAAAAAAATATTTTTAATTTTATACATATAAATTTTTTTGTATTTATTAAATTACCCTTTAATATTCTATGTAGTTAAATTAAAAAAGTTATAACATTACAACTTAAAAATAACTAACGTCTTATTAGATAATATTATGCAAAAATTACATTCAACAAACATTATAAAATATAAACTTAATATAATTGTAGTTAAAATTGAAAATAAAAGGTTAGTCATTTTTATTCTTTTTATTGTAGCAATATATAGAGATCATAATTTCTTTTTGATTTGTCTAATTTTTTACATGATGAGAAAATTAGGTGAAACCATGTTTTATATATTTTTAATTAATATTTATTTAAATAAATGATATATATATATATATATATATATATATATTATGTACTAAGAGAAGAGAGAGAGTTTGTATACAAATATTTCAATGTTATTCTCATTCTTATTTTATTATTAATTCTGTTCTTATTTTATTTAAAGATAATTGATGTAATGTTTTACGTGTCTATGAATAATTCTAGATTTATGGGATCCTTCCCTGGGTCATTAATGAAAAGAATCAACTTAAATATTTAAAAAAAATTAAAAGTCCAAATTGAATAATTTTAAAAAATTAAAAAAATCAATAACTATAAATTTGTTAAAATTTAAATAAAATTAAATGATCAAATTAAGAATTAATTCTGTTAATTTTTATTATAACTAGCAGTATAAAAAGAATTAAAATCTTGTATTCATTTTTTATTATGACAAGAAAATAAAATGTTACATTTTATTATAACTATTTGAAAAAAATTATTGGATTTAAAAAAATATATTCACAAAAGATTTTTATGAAATAAATAACTTTACAATTTTATCATATATTTTTTTTACTATAAATAATAAATAATTAAATTTCAATAAACAGTCATAAAATTTATAAAATAAGACGTTAAATGTAGACACATTAACAATTATTAATAATAAAATTGATAATAAATTTTACAAATATACATAAACACTCATATATATGTAATAATCTTCTATAATAATAAAGAAAGATGATTCCTTATTTTTTTTTACATTTCATAATACATGTTTCATCCTTATTTATTTTAAAAATTAATTATTTTATAAATAATTAACTTTTAATTATTTTTTTAGATTATTTTTTTGTCTAAAATTATTATTTAAATTCTTTTTACATATTTTTTTTAGTTTTATATTTAACAATTATTTTAAAAATTATATATTTATTATTAATTTTAACTTAAATTTTTTAAAATTAAAAAATCTAACACATAAGCATAACTGTGTCTGTGTATTCCTTAAATTTTTTAAAAATTAAAAAATCGAAACTGTGTCTGTATTCGCTAGTTATTATTAATTTTTATAATTTTCACTCCAATTTAACAAATATAATAAAAAAAAAAGGCATCTAAACTATAAAATGTTTCAATTTATTCCAAAGGGAAAAACATATCTTACTCTGCGCCGCACCTGTGTCAAACTGGAGAGAACCCTAGAAACCAAACTCTTTGCTCTTCATACTCTGCCTCCGTAACGCTGAGACCCTACAATCATGGCGGACGTCATGGTAATGAAGGAGATCGAAGACACGGCACTGCGTCTCGGCGTCGATCTCTCCACTCTTGATCTCGACTCCATTCGTCTTCCTCCCGGCGAAACTTGCGGAATTGTCAGGTCTCTATTTCGTGTTTTTCATTTTATTCTTATTCTGGCCACTGAACAGAAACCCTAGGTAGCGGTGTTCTTACGTTTTTTTCTTTTTGCATCGTTTAGTGATGACGAGGAAGTTTACCAGGAGGATAATCTCGAGTTCGAGTCCGGATTTGGTAACATCATTGTCGTTGACAACCTCCCTGTCGTTCCGAGGGAGAAGTTTGAAAAGCTCGAAGGAGTGGTTCGGAAAATTTATAGTCAGATTGGTGTTATCAAAGAGGATGGTCTCTGGATGCCGGTTGATCCTGAAACTGATAAAACCCTAGGGTACTGCTTCATTGAGTACAATACTCCTCAGGTATATTATAAGATTTGTTGTCCTAAGTCTTTTTGTTGTTGGGAATGCCAGAGTTTATTGTGTTTTTGAAAGTTTTTCAAAAAATTGGATATTGAATTGGATTTTTTTTAAATTCTTATATTGTGGGTTTATTTAGGAAGCAGAGCTGGCTAAAGAGAAGACTCACGGATACAAATTGGATCGTGCACATATTTTTTGCGTTAGCATGTTTGATGATTTTGATAAATTTATGAAGGTGCCCAACGAGTGGGCTCCTCCGGAAACTAAGCCGTATGCTCCAGGGGTAATGCTTATATATACTTTCTTCTATTTCCTCTTATGATGTATGCTATTATGCCTAGACTTTAATATATCGATGCACAACTTACTGTTTTTGACAGTCATGGTCCTGACTTTTCAATTAACAATTGTGGCCTTTTGATATGATGACATTAGGATTATAGATGCTTTTTTACTAGTTTCGTGTAAAAAAGTATGTATATGTTATCCATTTTTGTACTGCCTCACATTTAATTTGGTTCTGTGCTTATTTTCTATTATGTGGATTTGTGAATACAGGTGCTTTACTTGTTGTATAGTTTAAAGTTTGTGCATTATCTGTTTGTTTTTAGTTATGGTCTTGTAGCTTTCACACTGGAACTTTGTGGCTTATTGATATTTCTGATGCTCTTTGTTTGTGGCATCTCTTTCAGGAAAATCTTCAACACTGGCTCACTGATGCAAAGGCCAGGGACCAGTTTGTGATTCGTGCTGGTTCAGATACTGAGGTTTTGTGGAATGATGCGAGGCATTTGAAGCCTGATCCTGTTTATAAGCGTGCTGTGAGTAAACATTTTATTTCTGTATTGTGTACTATAAAATATTTATTAGTGCTTATCTTTACATGATTTTGGATTGATGTAGTTTTGGACCGAAAGTTTTGTCCAATGGTCTCCTTTGGGGACATACTTGGCCACTGTTCACAGACAGGGGGCAGCTGTATGGGGAGGTTCTTCAAGCTTTAACAGGCTTATGAGATATGCACATCCTCAGGTTTTCTTTGAGATATATTCTGTGAAATTGTTTGGCTTTTTTTATGTTGGCTTCTTTTTATTTTTACCAACAATTATTCATATTAATATTAAACACAGGTAAAACTTATTGATTTTTCACCTGGTGAAAAGTATCTGGTGACTTATAGTAGCCATGAACCAAGCAACCCTCGAGATGCCAATGTAAGTGCTTCGTCTTTTTGTTTTTTGTTTTTTTAGTATTTCAGACACCCTTCCTAACTCTAGCTTGTTTTGTAGAGGGTTGTTATTAATATCTTTGATGTGAGAACTGGCAAAGTGATGAGGGACTTTAAAGGTAGTGCCGATGATTTTGCTGTTGGAGGGGCTGGGGGTGTCACCGGAGTTTCATGGCCTGTTTTCAAGTACTATTTTATTCATGATTTTTGTCTATCTCATGCAATTATATTATCATCTGCCTGGTTTCGAATGCAGTAATTCATTGTTATCGCTGTCTTTACAGATGGAGTGGTGGAAAAGATGATAAATACTTTGCAAGGATGGGAAAAAACGTGCTCTCTGTGTATGAGACAGAGACCTTTTCTCTTGTTGACAAGAAGTCCCTGAAGGTTGAAAATATAATGGATTTCTGCTGGTCTCCAACTGATCCAATTATTGCTCTCTTTGTTCCTGAGATGGGGGGTGGTAACCAGCCTGCAAGGGTAAGTTTGTGTTTTTCCTTTTATGCACATGACTTGAAATTGTTTTACCTAGTTATCATACACAATGGCCATATCATTTATGAACTGTTTTATATTAATGTTCTTTTACATATTTATAGGTAAGTCTGATCCAAGTCCCCAGCAAGGAAGAACTCAGGCAGAAAAACCTTTTCAGTGTCAGTGACTGCAAGATCTACTGGCAAAGCAATGGAGACTACCTTGCTGTTAATGTTGAACGCTATACTAAAACGAAAAAAAGCACATACACAGGCTTTGAGCTTTTCCGTATAAAAGAACGAGACATACCAATTGAAGTATTGGAGCTTGAGAATAAGAATGATAAGATCATTGCATTTGCTTGGGAGCCAAAAGGCCATAGGTTTGCGGTTATTCATGGTGATAACCCTAAACCTGATGTAAGCATTTACTCCATGCGTACTGGTCAGAATAGCCGAGTTTCAAAGCTCACTACTCTGAAAGGCAAGCAAGCAAATGCTCTATTTTGGTCGCCTGCAGGTCGCTACATTGTACTGGCTGGGCTGAAAGGGTTCAATGGGCAGTTAGAATTTTACAATGTTGATGAACTTGAAACCATGGCTACTGCTGAACATTTTATGGCAACAGATATTGAATGGGATCCAACTGGAAGGTATATGGTTCATCTAAATGCTTAATGATAGTTTAAAATTTTATTTACCTTAGGCACTAATTAAGTTTTCCATTTCTCGGTTTGGTGAAGAGTACTTTTCATTCATTTGTTGATTGTCCCTTGCTTTTCCTTTGTACTTCAGGTATGTTGCAACTGCCGTGACATCAGTTCATGAAATGGAAAATGGTTTCAATATATGGTCTTTCAATGGCAAGCATCTATATCGGATTCTGAAGGATCACTTCTTTCAGGTACTGTATCATGTGCACTGTTATGCATTTTTTTTGGCAATTATACCCTTATTATATAGGGTACATGGAAGAAGAATGATGTTTGAATGTACAATGTTGAATATTCATACGGGGATGGGTTTGGACATTGTAATGTTCCATCTTTGAATCTATGTTTTGGTAGTATGATTGTGATAAAAGATCTTCCATATCTTTGAAATTGTTACAATAATCCTAATACTATTCTGCATGTTGTATGACACTGATTGCCCTGTGTGTATAAATCAATCGCCTCTTATTTGTTTTCTTTTACCTTATAGTTCTTGTGGAGACCAAGGCCACCATCTTTCTTGAGCCCCGAGAAGGAGGAAGAGATTGCCAAGAACTTGAAGAAGTACAGCAAGAAATATGAGGCAGAAGATCAAGATGTTTCGCTGCTGTTGAGTGAGCAAGAACGTGAGAAGAGGAGGATGTTGAAGGAAGATTGGGACAAGTGGGTCAATGAATGGAAGCGAATCCACGAAGAAGAGAGCTTACATCGACAAAAGCTCAGGGATGGGGAAGCCAGTGATGAAGAGGAAGAATATGAGGCTAAGGATATCGAGGTCGAGGAAGTCATTGCCGTAACAGAAGAGGTCCTTCATATTGAATATGGTCAAGAGTGAGTTTTATAGCTTGGCTTGGACCAGAACATTTTATTATTCTCTTTGTCGAGGTTTAGTTGGGCATTTGTAAAACCCAATTTTGTAGTCTTTCATTAGCTTTTTTTATGTGGAAGGAATTCCTTTTACTTCCAAATTTTTATGTGAAAGACAATCTTACTGCCTACTTGTGGCGAAATTGTTCACTCATTCCTCGTTGTCTGCTCTAACAAATGCATGAAGAAATATATGTTGATATATATAAATGCATGAAGAAATATATTTATATTTAATTTAATTTATTATTGTTGTTGTTGATGATGTTACTCTTGCAAGTAGGTTTGTGAGTATACATGTGATTGAACACTATTTAAAGTTTGTGCTTGAAGGTTTTAATGTGATTGCACTTGAAGTTTGTTTTGGAGTAATTAATTTGAGTATATTACCCATCATATAAGGTAAGTTTTTGAAAATGTTTGTTAAATTTATTGTTAACGAGTTTTAACTTCATATTCTGAATATTTGTTTGATTAGAATATTTTGTGAAGTGTGTGAACTGAATTATTTGGTCTCGATTTGACTGTTATGCATGTATGAAGAATTTCTCTGGGTTTTTAATACTAGAAATTACATTGTTTGATATGATAACTATTTGAAGTCCTTTAATATATTTTTTTTAATACTCGAGTCCTTTAATATATATATATTTTTGAATAATAACTATTTGAAGTTTTAATAACATATGTTCTTTTACAAGAAAAAGTTGAAAGCATACCTGGTTACAAATATATAATCAGGATCTGAGTGTCCTATGAGAGTGGACGGTGTCCAACATTAAAAGTAGCCTTAGGGTACTTGAATACGCTTCACAACTTATCAATTCCGAAGATTGTTCGTGTGCCCACCTACTCATGAGAGAACTGAATACTTGTATTGTTCATTACTTACGATGAGAAAGCTTTTCATTTCCAGATGTTGGGAAACCCCATCAAACTTACTTGAACTTTTAGATTTCGAATTTACGAAGGACACTTCAAAAGATTTTATGTTCCTACGTAGAAACACCATTTGTTCATAAAGTGAGCAAATTTAGAATAATTTAACTCCTACTTCATGACCTACAAACATTCATTTCTTCACTGTAGTATATACGATAGTATGTTGGACTCCAAAATGCCTTCTATCCGACCCATAATGAAACAATGTACTTCTTACTCTTCCAATAAGGTTCAATTCGTCCTTTTCATTACTATATTTGTCTCACAATGTATTCATTTGTTAGGGTACTCAACAAAACTCAAATCCATTGTTCATTCTTCAACACTTAACCCTATCGATATGGTTTAGCATGGACATCGTCCAATGCTTCAAGTGATCAAAAGCCTCGAATTTTGGTTTCATTACGAAAACATTCACATTTAGAATTTCTTTATTCAAGAGTCGATATAATAAAGAAATTTACATTTTATTATTATTTTCCATCAATATTTTTCTTTGGTTTCATATGTATTATCCCTTTTATGTAACTATTGACTTTTTATTGTATATAAATGAAATCTATTTACAAATGTTTTTTTAGTAAATGTTCTCAAATAAAATTGATTATAAATTGAGTATAACAAATAATCAGTTATAAAATTATCAATTAGTAAAATAGTTTAATTTTAAAAACAGTTTTTTAACTTTGTTATTCTGATTGAGAAGTATGATTTGTTACCCTTTATGATGGTGAAAATACACTAATTTATTTTGTTGTTTATGCCCAACTTCTGTTCCGAAAATTTCATACACACTTGTGTAGGCCTGCAAATTGCAGGAGTCAACTCGAAAGCATCAAGAGTTAAAATATAGGAATGAAGCTGCTGTAACATGGGAACAGAAGAGTATCTATTGGATAGTCATTCAGTCACTAACAGTAGTATATTAATTATTGGATTGAATATGTTTTTGGGAAAAATACGTTTTTGGTTTCTCAAGTTTGACTCAAATTTAGAAATGGTTCCTGGTCGAAACTTGGTCACTGTTTGATCCCTATATTTTTAAAATTATTGTTTTTAGTCCTTATTTTTGGATGATATTAAAAATAACAATATTAAAAATAATAAACGGCGTGTTACGTGTTATTTAATTTTTTATATAGAAAATAAAACTAGCGTCGGCTTGGCCGACATTTTTAACAAAAACTGAAAAATATGTTTTTGATCCCTGAAGTTTGAACTTAATTTGAAAATTGTTCCTAATTGAAACTTGATCACTGTTTGTTCCTTGTATTTTAAATAATAATTATTTAATAATAATAATATTATACTACTAATAATAATAATAATACTACTACTACTATTAATAATAACATTATATAATAACAATATTATATAATTGTTAATAATAATATTATCATATATTAATAATAATTAATAATATTAATATATCAATAATATTATTAATAATACTATTAATAATTATATATCAGTACTATAATTATATTATTAATAATA
>Ga0209589_1004746_pt1 | contig 23341 bp, 29 predicted proteins | sample CowpeawhiteBW_FD_187525 | JGI IMG/M metagenome (GOLD analysis project Ga0209589, IMG submission 187525) | Root nodule microbial communities of legume samples collected from California USA - Cow pea white BW (SPAdes) (version 2) | ecosystem: Host-associated > Plants > Roots > Nodule | place: USA...
TGGCTTCGGTTCTTAACCGAGGCCAAAAGCTATGACCTTTTGGCCTCGCCCCAATATGCTTCGGTTCCCGAACCGGTGCAGAATATTAAAAACAACCGCTGCCAAAGGCCCTTCCTGCACTGGTGAACGAAGGGCAATCTTTTAGATATTTGTGATTTCTTTTTTAGTTATCGTTATACTAAGTTATGAATTCATTTTTATTGTGTTAGTGACAATAATGAAATGTATAAATTTTGGATGTATTATTTGGGCTCCCCCAACAATGTTGGTCAAGATCCGCCACTGGTTCGAAGAATTAGTATGAGCAGACCAAGGTATAGGGGAATAATGATGAATAAGTGGGGTACTAGACTTAGGTGTAGGAGTATATCTTTCCTCATATAGTTTGGCTAAAGCTACCACTGGTAGCAATGATAGTGGTGATTGAGCAACCACATCACGACGAATTTCAACCTGTAAGCCACTTAGAAAGAAATTAAGTAATGCATCATCTTGTAAGCCTCAACTTCGATTAGCAAGAGCCATGAACTTTAAATAATAATATTATGAAATTGTATTACTTTTTGTAATTTGAACAACTAGCCATGGGGAAATCAAAGGGAGACGATCCAAATTGTGATTCTAGTGTTGTTGTCAAAGCGGTCAAAGTATTAACTGCAGACAAACGTTGCAACATCTGAAACCAAGGAATGACCTCATTCTCGAAATGAATTTCAGCAATATTGACTCTATCCAAATTTGGCATGTGGTGATAGTTGAAAAACTTTTCAGCTTTAGAAATCCATTCCATCACAAAATTTTTGCCATCAAAATAGAGAAATCCAAAAGAGATATCCCTTACATGAAACGCACTAGGAGGAGTGCTTGTGGAAGAACCACTATATATGGAGAGATGAGGAAGAACCCTTTAGTAACACATGCATTGACTGTTGAATCTGATCCATACGAGACTCTGGCATCATCCTGAACTTGCTTGGTATGAGCATGTTGATCTTGATCCCCAATCTCCAAGAGTTCCACCAATTTCTTTATTTCCTCAGCTTGACCACGAATTTCATCTTGCAAATCTTTCAAATGAGTGTTCTCAGCCATGGCTCAGTGAAAGCACCAATAAAACAATATTCTTTTAATAATTATAAAGTTGTAAAAGAATGTGTAATGTTCTGAGAATGGAAACAATATAACCACAAAAGAAAACATAATCTCTCTGTAATTGGAGTATAAAAACTCAAACAGAAAAACAATAGTCCGACAATAACCACAACAAAGTATAACCTAGTCAGAAGAAAATGGAATATTGTTAGGGTAGGAAAGAAAGGAAAATAAGGGGAGAGAAATTGAGAACGTTTCAGAATAAGGGTTTTACCACACACATGATGATCTCATTGCACGAAATCCTTCGTTTCATGTTTTTTCTTCTGCTCATCACTTGCTTTTCACGTGGCTTGGCCGAAAAATAACTTTCCTTCCTTATCCATCTCGTTAATATTTCCCATGCATGTTACAATTACTCATTTAAATTTTAGTACGCTGTGATGTAAAATGTCCATTCTAAGTACTAAGAAATGAATTTCAACAAAAATTTTACGACAATTTTGTAAATGTTCAAGAACATTTTATATTAATTAGTTATTGGTAGCATGTCTTTTGCCCTTGTTAAATTAGTTATTTGATAGATATGATATCATATAATAAATTCATACACAGTGATTGCATAAATATTTTTAAATAAAACAAAATCATTAAAAAGACAAAATAATAACAGGTCTACCAATTTTGCTTTTCTAAAAGTTAACACATCTCGTACTATCTCATTAGATGATATCTATGGGATGAAGAACAATGTGTTCTGAACCTGCTGTAAAAGTTTTAGCCCAATCCAATGGTGAACGAATCCACAATGCCGATTTTATGGCGGTAGCTTTATGAAAAACGTGAACACATTTTTCCCTCTACCTCTCCCTCTATGTGCTAGGGTTTTTAGTGTGTTCTGACTTATTGTTCTATCTCTCCATATATTTTGTAGCCCCCTCTACACTAAGTTAAGTGAGACATGGACTTCTCAAGTTTTGGGTCTTTTCTCCACATAGGAAGGGAGCCGAAACCAAAAAGCTCCAATGAAGATGAATATTTCACATTTTGGAGTGTGCATCTATATGTTGGGTGGGTGTTCTTCTGTCGTGCGACCCGACGGCTTATTTGCGAGCTATGGCCCACGCCTCCTATTTGTTCAGGGCGGGCGGCGTGAACTCTGACTCGATCCGGGTATTCAATCCCGCCACTGAGATGCTAAGTTGACTCCTTAACCTTGATAGGAAGATGACTTATTCAATAATTTGTGCATAAGGGTAAGGAACTTTGGATGAACTAATGTGAATGGGTGTAAGCCTCGCTACTCGGAAACACCTAGTGCTGACCACACTAAGAGACACGAAAGCGCATGTAACGCTAGTTGGCGAAGTGGCGTTAAGCATCCCTAGCGGTACGAAAAGAGAGGTCGTGATGATATCATATACGTCCGTACTGCTCCTCGTAGAGTAGATCCCGCATCCAACCAAGTCTTTGACCATGGAACGGGAGAATTCCCACTACCGCTGGAAGGCCAGCCGAGTCGTGAGTGCGGTGGGAACGGGTTCCCAAAAAGCCAACCCCAGGTCGGGATCGGCATAACAAGTCTGCTCCTCACAACTATGTGGAGATAACTGCCAAACCAACGATCTCATAACAAACTTCAAACTTCTCTCTTGGTAATGCTTTAGTCATCATATCAGCACCATTATCATTTGTATGAACTTTTTCCAATGCCAATAACTTAGCATCCAAAGCATCATTATCTAGTCTCGTGCACACCATTGCATACATAAAACTTCCTAGCGCATACGCATAAGGAACTCTGCTCATATATGCTTTCTCAGCTTCATTTGAAGGACTCTGTTTAACACTCAATTTAAAATGAGTAGCAAGAGGAGTGCTTACGGCTTTAGCATTTTCCATCTAGAATCCCTGAAACATCCTTTTAATATAGCGTTCTTGTGATAACCAAAGCTTCTTTTCTTTTATCTCTCGAATGATTCTTATTCTAAGAATCTATTTACCAACTCCTAAGTCCTTCATAGCAAATGACTCGCCCAATTGCTTCTTCAACCTGTTAATTTTGGAAACATCTTTCCCAACAATAAGCATGTCATCAACATATAATAACAGGATAATAAAGTCATCATCAAAAAAACTTTTAATAAAGACACAATGATCATAAGTAGTCTTCTTGTAGCCTTGCTCACACATAAAAGACTCAAACTTCTTATACCATTGTCTTAGAGCCTGCTTCAAACTGTATGGACTCTTTCTCAGCCTACACTCATAATCTTCTTTGCCTTCAACAAGAAAACCACTGGGTTGTTTCATGTATATCTCTTCCTCCAAATTACGATGAAGGAAAGTTAGCTTCACATCCATCTACTGGACCTCCAAATCAAGAGTAGCAGCTAAACTTAGCAAAGTTCTGATGGATGACATTTTCACCACATGTGAGAAAATTTCATTGAAATCAACACCCTTTTTCTGTCTAAAACCTTTAACCACCAATCTAGCCTTGTACTTTGGAAATGTAGAATTAGCATCTTGTTTCACCTTGAAGATCCACTTGTTTTCTAAAGCCCTTCTTCCTTTAGGCAATTTCACCAAGTCATAAGTGTGATTATCATGCAAAGATTTCATTCCATCTTGCATTGTATCTAGCCACTTTTGTTTTTCTTCACTCTCCAAAGCCTCTTCAAAACACTCAGGTTTTCCACTGACAGTCAAGGTTATGTACTCATCACAAGAATACCTTGTAGAAGGTTGTTTATGTCTATTACACCTTCTGAGTTGGACTTGAGGTGGTTCAGGTATATCACCAAGATCATCATCATGTGCCTCTTGAGCATGATCAGTTGGAACCTCTACTCCACTTCCAACCTGTTGATCATCAACATCACCATGTTGCTAATCATATTGAGCTTCCTTTTCAACATTCTCTAGATTGTAAGAGGGCAACCTCATCGGATTACCATCAGTGACATTACTATCTTTCCCGGGTGTGGTCCTCTCCACCTTATTAATGTCTTCAATGGTCTGGTCTTTCATGAATTGTACATCACAGCTTCTAACAAGCTTCTTCTCAACAGGATCATAAAACTTGTAGCAAAATTCATCCTCACCATAGCCAATAAAGATGCATTGCCTTGTCTTCGCATCCAACTTGGATCTTTCATCACTTGGAATATGAAAAAATGTCTTGCAACCAAAGACATGCAAATGGTCATAGCTTACATTCTAGCCAAACCAAATTTTATTTGGCACTTCACTATCCAGAATCACAATAGGAGTGAGATTGATAATGTGCATCGCTGTGTATAGTGCCTCATCCCAAAAATGCTTGGGTAATTTCGCATATGAAAGCATACATCTCACCTTCTCAAGTAATGTCTTATTCATCCTCTTAGCTACACCATTCAACTGAGGAGTTTTCTCATGTGCAATACATGTTATTTGCAATAAGCATCGAAAGGTCCACGATACTCTCCACCATTTTCATGAAATAACTTGAATTTATCAAGTACTTGATCCTTTCGTTGAAGTGTATAAACACATAGCTTCCTCTGGAACAATCATCAATAAAGGTAACAAAGTAAAGTGCACCAGAAAATGACTTTACCTTTAACGGGCCACAAACATCATAATGCACCAATTGTAACAAATATGACTTCCTTGAGGTCGGATGCTTCTTGAAGGATACTTTGGTTTACTTGTCATCCATGGAATGAGAACATCTCTCCAATTCTGCACTTTTTAGCCCTTGAAGAACATCCTTTTTAGCTAAACAATTCAGCCTTTTTTCACTTATATGACTAAGCCTCTGGTGCCAAAAAGATGCCTCCATATTCATGGCATTCGTAGTGTCTTTAACAACCAAAGCTTTTGTCCAATAGGCTAAGTTTTCTCTTCTAGCCACAACCAAGTTACCTTTGGTGAGTTTCTATTTTCCAGAACCAAAGTGACTATCATAACCACCATCATCAAGCATCTGCACAAAGATTAAATTAAAATGGTCATTCAGAGCATGTTTGACTCCTTTAAGCAACAATTGCACTCTCATGCTGGTTTGCAGGCAAACATCACCAACACCAATCACTTTAGACTCACCATCATTACCCATCTTCAACACTCCAAAATCACCAGAAGTGTAAGATGTGAAGAACTCCTTCCTAGGTGTAACATGTGTTAGTTTGGTGATTTTAGCCAAGAAGGAGGGGGGTTGAATTGGCTTTATAAAACTTTTTCGAAAGCTTAAACCTCTTTTCAATTGAATCAAATAGACTAGAATGTTTGGATGTAAATACAGCAGACCAGTACACTTTCAGTCGATTAAAATATAAAACAACAGACTAATTTGTTCATGGAGCTATGAAATAGTCGATTAAAAAGACAAATCAGTCGACTAAAATACTGGAGATTTATGCAGAAAGCAGAATTCACAAATTCAACTCAAACAACAATCTTTTACATACAAGACTTGTTTCAAACAATATTTTTAACAAGTATACAACCTCAAAGTGAGTGAGATGAGTGAGAGAGAATTGCACATTTGTTTTTATACTGGTTCACTCAATCACAAAGCTACATCCAATTTACCAGGACAACTTGAGTCTGGTTTCCACTATAATCAAAAGTCTTACAAGTCACACACCAAGATTACACTTTTGAACAAAGAAACTCACAAGATTTTTGACTCATACAAAAATCTAGACACAGACCCTATAAGAATCATACTTACAAACCTGAAATCACATCAGGCAAACCAACCAGAGGCACAAGAACATCCAAACCTGATGGTGGTTGTCCCTAGCCAACCATACATGTGTTATTCAAGCTACTCACAAGCCAAAATGCCTCCAAGATCAACCAAGATCTTCAAACCACGAGTTACAGCTGTGTATTGCAGAGAGAGAGTTTTCCAGAGAAGAATGACTAAGTTTCGTGCTAAAAAACTCAGATTCACACCCCTACTCGTGAAAACACAGCTTATATAGTCTGGTTTAAGTGAAAACAATCGATTGAATTTTCCGTAGAGTTAGCTGATTTCACTTGACTTAAGTGAAATCAGTCGATTGAAAAATAATTCAACTGACTGAATACATTCATTCATACCAAAAACTATATACAACAAGCCTTTTAACCTATTAAAACCCATTTTAATAGATTAAAAGAGACACACTAAGGCACACAAGACATCTAACCTATGTCATATAGCCTACCAACATGATATAACACTAAAACATTACATTTAACATGTTATTTTCAGATTCACTAAAACTTAATCTTCAAGTGGATCTTCATCAATCTTCATCAACCTAAGATCTTCTTGCACACGGCTTTATCAATTCTTTGCTTCAAGCTTGCTAGTGCCAACAATCTCCCCCTAAATTGATGAAGCCAACATCTTCAACTTGAATTGATAAGCTAAGATCCATAGAGAAACCTGAAAAAGCTTTTGCATACAAGATACCAATATTACAAACATACAACCAAGCAAAAACACACAAGCATACAAACATATCACATATGCATATGCTCCCCCTATCACTAATAATAGGATTTAACTTCAGATTTTAGATTAAGTTTGCAGTATTATATGATTCCAGCAGATTTATTTCAGGTTTTCCAATTTTAACACAATTTACTCATTTTTCACATTTTTCTCCCCCTTTGGATTCATCAAAAGAATGTAAATGCATAGATAATTTTGGAAAGATGAAATTTTCATTAAAATAGTAACATAGGGTGGTATCAGGGCAACTGATACACAATACAAATAGAGCAAAATGAAAATAGAAATGAAAAATACATCATGAAGCTGGGACTGATTTAATCAGTCGATTGAAATAGGAAATCAATCAATTAAAAAATTGGAACAAACAAACAAACACACTCAAAATGCACCACGAAAGTGCAATGCATGACCTATGAGCCATCCCCTTCACTCATTCCTAGGGTTGTCTCTGTTGTAGACATTGGAAAACAGGTCATGAACATTATGCAGTTGGTCATCCAGATCTTGGAACCTTGTTGTGCAATAAGCATCGTGTGCATTTTGTGCCATGTTCAGATCTTGAAGCTAGTTGAGAACCATTCTATCAAACTGGGAGTATGGAGGTCCAGTATTCTCAAGAGGGTTATAAAGCTCAATTGCCATGGGTTGTGGTTCATCTTCCCCTTGGTTTCCTTCACTAGTTCCCGCTTCATGGTCATTGGCTCCAACTTCAATATTTGCACCATGATCTCCTTCAACCAACCAAGTGTTGTCTATCTTGGTGAATCGCATCTTGTGCATATTTAGTGTTGAAACATGATTTAGAAGACCAGTAGACCCTTCAAGCTCTCCTTCCACATCCACACCAAAATGCTCAATGAACTTGGAGATGAACACCACATATGGAAGCTTGAAATTTGTGAGTCTCTTTACCTTCATCATGTGGTCACGAATGGTGTATGTCCAGTCCACCATCACACCATTTTGTATGCAGTACATCACCGTAAGATCACCTTCATTTAAGGTTGCATGATTGCTACCCCTAGGCATGATGATCTTGGTCACCACCATAGCTAGCAACCTTTCCTTCACACGAAGCCTTCCCACATGGAAATTTCTAGTTTGCTCACCTTGATTACACACACATTGGTTGTAATATTGCACTTTGTTGAATTCATCCACTACACTAGTTTCACCCTTGCAAACTTGCACACCTTTTTGCCTTAGGCCAGCCACATCCTTTCATGTTTGCCTAGTGATTTCCATCTCCACACCTTTGACACTTGTTTTGAGAATGTCATTACTGAACTTGAGGTTGGCATAGAACACCTTCACCAAATCCGGATACACTTTGCTTGAAAGTTCAAGGAATGTCTTCAATTTTTGAGTTTTGAGATGTCCTCAAGGTGACCAAAGTTCTCTACCCTCAGTCATGACAAGCGAATCACCTTAGGAAGGATTATTTGCTTCCTATTGATCTCAATCAAGAAGGTCTGAATTCTATCTTCTTGTCCTTCAAACCATATTTCAAGCCTTCCATGATTCAAGGCATTGGGAAAGGATGGAGTAAGTGGGGTGAAACTTTCATCATCTGAGGAGGTTGTTCATTGTCTTCTAGGCATGGTGAATTGTAGGTTTGACTCTTACTAGCAGATGATCATGCCAATGCATGATGCTTATGCAAGTATTTATAGAATCAACATGATGATTTTCAAAATCAGTCAATTAAATGGTACAAATTTTATGGTTTCAATGCAGTACAAAAAATCATAACTAATTAAATGTGAGGGAATCTGTATCAGAGTACGCAATGATGTGTTTCCCATGCGTTTTATGAACAATCCACTCACAAACAGTTCAGATCTAATGCATGCACATTGAAAATCATGTAATTAAAGCACTTTATGGTCAATGCAATCTAAAAAGTTGATTTTAGCTTACGTAATAGTTGTTACATGCTGCTACTACAGTCCAAAAATAGTCATGTGATGGATACTTTGACTGGGTCAATAAATTAAAATCCATCTAAGCAAATCCACATCAGCACAAGTGATTTTAACATATAAAAATACAAAGTCAGTCGACTAAAACTGTACCAAAAAAATGATTTTTGGTGCAATGGCAGTTTTAAGTGAAATCTATATGTTAAATTTGCAGTTTTAGCTACCTAAAAATTTTAGATCACACGAAATTCACACCAGACCAATTTAAATGAAATATATGTGCTATTTTGTAAGAATTAACAAATTGAAACAATTCTAGAACACAAATTATGCAGATTTTGACATTTTAAGTGAAATCTATGTGTAGAATTTGCAAATTTAGCTTACTGAAATTCTGGCTGTTTTCAAATTATGCAGATTTTACCACTTTAAATGCACCACACACATGATCTAATAAGATTAACAAGCCAAACAAATATCAACATACATTCTTCATGTTAAGAATACCTAATTCAGTTCTAAGCTTATTAAATCTATCACGTGCAAGTGGTTTAGTGAATAAATCCACCATTTGATATTCAGTTTTCACAAACATGATTTCAATATTACCTTTTTGAATATGATATCTCATGAAATGATGCTTGATTTCATTGTGTTTAGTTTTAGAATGCTAAATTGGACTCTTAGTTAGGTTGATTGCACTTGTATTATCACAATAAAGAGGTACCTTTTATAGCTTTACACCATGGTCCATAAGTTAGTGCTTCAACCATATGCTTTGAGCACATGCATGTCCAGTTGCTATGTACTCAACATCAGCTGTAGATAGTGTTACACATGCTTACTTCTAGCTATTCCATGAGATTAGGCTTGATCCAAGTAGATGACATGTACCACTTGTGCTTTTCCTATCCAATTTGCACCCTGCATAGTCAGAATATGAAAAACCACTAAGAACAATGTTAGATTCATTAGGATACCATAATCCAACATTAGTTGTCCCTTTCAGATACTTGAGAATCCTTTTTGCAGCTTTGAAGTGTGATTCCTTTTGATTGGATTGAAACCTTGCACACAAACAAACACCAAATTATATATCCGGCCTACTAGCGGTTAAATATAGTAAGGAATCAATTAACCCTCTATATTTGGTTGAATCAACTTGTTGTCCATCTTCATCTGCATCCATAAGGCAGTTTGTAGCAATTGGAGTGGCAGCCTCTTTGCAATCCTCCATTTTGAACTTTTTCAGTAGGTCAAAACAATATTTTGACTAGCTTAAAAATGTCCCATGCTTGAATTGCTTCACTTGCAGCCCTAGGAAGTAGGTTAGCTAACCCATCATGTAAATCTCAAATTCTCCCTGCATAGCTACAACAAACTCTTCACACATGGAGTTATTATTTGATCCAAAGATTATATCTACTAGATATACTTGAACAAGTATTACATCACTTGCATGCTTTCTAATGAAAAGTGTTTTATCAACAACACCTCTAGAATATCCTTTAGATAAAAGAAAGTTGTTTAACCTCTCATACCACTGTCGTGGTGCTTGTTTCAAACCACATAAATCCTTTTTCAATTTGAAAACATGATAAGGATAGAGGTGATCTTCAAAGTCAATGGGCTGTGATACATACACTTCTTCATTTAAGAAACCATTCAAGAATGCACTTTTCACACCCATTTTAGAAAGTTTGAAATTGCACATACAAACATATGCTAACAATAATCTCATAGCTTCTAGCCTAGCTACAGGTGCATATGTTTCATCAAAATCAATACCTTCCTCTTGATTATAACCTTTAGCAACTAGCTTAGCCTTATTCGTAACAATGTTACCATTTTCATCCATTTTATTCCTAAACACCTATTTTGTACCAATCTCATTCATTGCATCAGTTTTAGGAACAAGAGACCACACATCATTCCTAGTGAATTGATTAAGTTCATCTTGCATAGCAACAACCCAATGACTATCACATAATGCATCATTCACATTCTTATGTTCAATTTGAGAAACAAATGCAACATGTTGAAAGAATGCAAGGTTGCGTCTAGTGGATACTCCCTGATCTATGTCACCAATTGTGTTGTCCTTTGATAATCCCCTAGGTTCAATCCACTCCTTGGGTAAGTTGTTGTCTGCAGCTTTTTCAATCGACTAAATTTCCTTTTCAGCTGACTGATTTCCTGCAGTAGATTCTAGACAGTTTGTTTTTCCTGCACTGTATCTTCTTCATCTGCGTCCTTAGGCACATGATCTTTCAATTTTGGGTTAGTTTCATCAAATACAACATGCATAGACTCTTCAACAGTCATCAATCTCTTATTATAGACTTTATATGCATGACTTTATATAACATAGCCTAGAAAAACACCTTCATCCGCTTTTGCATCAAATTTGCCAAGACTTTCTTTGCCATTGTTTAAGATGAAACACTTACATCCAAATACTTTTAGGTGACTTAAAACATGCCTCCTTCCTTTGAAAAGTTCATAGGGTGTTTTCTTCAAAAGTGGCTTAATCAACACTCTATTTAAAACATAACAAGCAGTGTTGACTACATCAGCCCAAAAATACTTAGGTAGTGAATTCTCATTTAACATAGCTCTAGCTAGTTCCTCAAATGGCATGTTTTTCCTTTCAACAATGTATGCTTAATGCCATGTTTTTCAGAAAAAGTGTTTAAACCTTTCATTTTGAAATTCCCCATCGTGGTCACTTCGAATAGACACTATCTTGGAACTCTTTTCATTTTATAGCATCTTGGCTAGTCTTTTAAAATCATGCAAAATGTTGTTTTTGGCAGCTAGGAACAAAGTCCATGTGTACCTAGAGAAGTCATCAACTATGACTAAGGCATAAAGATTACCACTGAGGCTCATGGTTCTAGATGGACCAAATAAATCCATGTGAAGCATCTCTAAAGGTCTTTCAGTTGAAACAACATTTTGGGTTTAAAAGTGACCTTGATTTGTTTTCCTTTTTGACATGCTTCACACACTCTATCCTTCTCAAACTTGAGTTTTGGTAGTCCTTCAACCAACTATTTTCTATTTAGCCGATTAAAATGCTGCATGTGTATGTCACAAAGTCTCCTATGCCATAACCAAGTGTCGTCCTCTTTTGTAAGCAAACAATGGATTCTAAATGATGCATGATGCAGATCAAGTAGATATATATTATTGAATCTTTTTCCTATCAAAACAATACTACCATATGCATCATATATAAAGCAAGTATTTGGTTCAAACATGACTTTAAAGCCTTTGTCACATAATTGACTTATACTTATCAAATTATATTTCAGCCCTTCTTCCAACAGCACATTCTTGATGTTGAAAGAGGATTCATTGCCTATGACTCTATTTCCAAGGATTCTTCCTTTGTTGTTGTCTCTATAGGTTACAAACCCTTCCTCCTTCAACTCCAACTTTGTAAATTTGGTCATATCTCCTCGCATATGCCTTGGGCAACTACTATCTAGGTACCATAGATCTTTCTTTTCTTGTTTTCTGACCTGCAAAACAACATAGTATTACATGGTACCCTTTGATAGTTTGGGTCCAACATGGTTATGCCTTTCTAGATCCTTTTGGGATCCATTTCATAAATCCCTTAGGTACATCATACTTTCTAGCGTAGCAATTCTTAAGACCATGACCTTTATTCATACAATAGTTGTAGGAAATGAATGTAATAGCATTTGGCTCACTCTTGGAAAAGAAACTAGATAACTTCTTGGCTTTTTTTTTCATAGATAGGTGTATAACCAAGTCCAGACTTCCCAAAAACACAATTTTGAGAGATAAGAACAACTTCCAGGTTTGCTTTTCCTCTTGTCAAATTTGCACAAGTTTTCAAAAGATATGTCACTTGATTTTTCAAAGTAGTACAATTTTCACAAGGTTTTATAGTCAGCTAGTTGGCTGACTCTGTTTTCTAGCTAGTTATTTAATCTTTTTAGCCGATTGTTCATGACAACAATTTTGTTTGCCTCACTATGCAACTCTTCAAAGTCATGCAACAATTGGCAATAGTCATTTTTATCTTTAGAAGACAAGGAACTTACTTGGCTTGATAAGGACGATTCATATCCGGCCATGAGGCATATATTTGCTTCCTCACTTTCTTCTTGAGATGAAGTGCTTGTTGAATCATCATTGTCCTCCCAAGCTATGTAGGCACGTCTTTCCTTGGCCTTTTTCTCCTTTTTCCTGTCATCAACCTTTTCCTTTTCTTTGTTAACATTAGAACATTCAATCTTAATATGTCATTGCTTTCTACAATTATAACATGAGAATTTAGAAGAATTACTTGAATCATTTTGTTCAAAAATGTAACTCCTTTGATTACCTTTGTTGCCTTTCCTCTTGAGATACTTCCTAAACCTCTTGACTAAGAGATTCAAGTTCTCATTATCACTTGATTCAGTAGCCTCTTCCTCGGTTTCATCGCTCTTCTTGGAGTTAACCTTCAAGGTTATTGTTTTTACCTTTTTCTCACTTGATTCAAGCTCACTTAGCCTTTGCATTTCAATCTCATGCTCTCTTAGTTTGCCAAATAGTGCAGCTGTTATGATGATGGATAAATCCTTGGATTCAGATATGGCAGTCACCTTTGGTTGTCAATTTCTATCAAGACACTTAAGCACTTTGATGTTTACCTCCTCTTTGTCAAATTCTTTGCCTAGACCCATGAGATGGTTGACTATGTGAGTGAACCTCTTTTGAACTTCAGCTATGGACTCTCCTTTTTGCATCTTGAAAAGCTCATACTCTTGTATCAAGGCATGCTTCCTTGCTCTCTTCACTTCATTCGTCCTTCATGTGTAACCTCTAGGACATCCTACATTTCCTTTGCATTCTTACATTGGGAGACCCTAAAAAAATTCATCCATACTCAAAGATGAATTGATGATATTCTTGGCATTGCAATCATATTGAGCTCTTCTCCTTTCTTCATCAGTCCATTCACTCCAAGGCTTGTCCACCTGCTTATTTTCAACAATACATTTAGGAGTATATGGTCCATTAACTATTGCATCCCAAATCCTTTATCTATAGATTCAATGAAAATTTGCAGCCTTATTTTCCAAAATTGATAGTTTAGGCCACAAAACGTAGGTGGTCTATGGATAGAGGCACCTTCAGCAAAAGGGAGTTTACTTTCAGCCATTTCAAAAGATTTTTTTTATCAAACTTTAATACCTTTTAAAAACCTTGTGGAAGGGAAAGGTCATAGAAACCCTATTCGTTAGAGAGAAGCTAGGAGGGTTGCGAAAATGATCATGAAACAACCATTGAATGACCATTAAGCTAAGTTTAATGTCAATTTTAGTTTTTTTGACATTAAGCTTAATTAAGGTAGGGTTAAGAGGACCATTGAAGAGGAAAGAGAGGGTTTTGAGACTACCAATGGTGAGCGTGGTGAGGAAAGGCGTGAGAGTGGTAACAAAGGAGAACATAGTTGAACAAGGAGGAACTCTTATATAATCAGTTCAAGCAAGACATCCAAGTTAGGGGAGCTGGACCACGCTAATTTTGCGTCCATGATTAAATGCATGATGAATATTTTGAATATATGTATGTTTTCCCTCTACCTTGATTATATTTCGTGTTTCTGGAATTTTCCAGAAACTGCTTGGCGGGCGATGAATTGCAGCAAGGCGACTAATATGTTTTTGTGTGATTTTTTGGGTTCTTGGGAGGAACCACCTAACGGCAAGGAATGTGCCGCCATGCGACACATCTCTGATCAACCAGTTCTGGGTTTTGGAATGAACTGCCTGGCGGTGATGAATACCTACCAGGGAACGCGAGTATAGTGACTTGATTTTGTTGTTTTGGGTGTTCTGGGTGGATTCTGAACCAGAATAAAGGGAGCCTTAATTATGCATTGAGCATTGGACTCTATAAATTTGGAAATTTTACTGTCATTGGAGTCAATTCGATGAAATTGATATGAACTCTCTTTTAGGGTTAGAAATTTGGAGTTGTGATGCCATGAGAATAATGGGTGGTTCAACTGCATTGGAAATTATTAATAAATGTGTTTAGGTTGTGAATTCTTATGATTATAAGTGAAATCGAGTGAGAATTGATAGAAATCTGCAAGGGAATGAAACTGTGAAATGTTGGGGTTTCGCGGGTGTTAAGAAATTTTGGAAATTTTCCAGGATGGTATGCGTGGTTGTGAGGTGCAGTCTTGGGTTTGGACGGATCGTTTGAGGTCAATTTTGAGTTAGGTGAAAGTAGAGTGGAACTAGGTGGTTATGGCATTAGGAGGAGTGTTTGTAAAAGTCTGAATATGATGATAGCGGAATAGAGATCAATGTAAACTAGAATCTTTCTGAATGATGAGCCATAATCTCAATTAAGAATTGGAATGTGAGGTAGAGTTACCTAAGGTAAAGAGGTGTTAAAATTCTAAGGATAGGTATAATGGGTATGTTACTTGTATTTGAGTTAAGATTGATGTAACAATGGGATACGTGATAGGTTCCAAGTATGTTTGTGACTTTGGCCTATAGTTGAGTAATATGGGTTGTCAATAATGGATTCTAAGGGAGTGGTGTAGTCACGAGAGTGACTCTAAGCAATGAGGATGAGTATGATAGTAAGCAGTGAGAGACGCAAAGTTCATGACCAGGGAATGGAACTCTTGTGAGTGGAAATTAAGCCAGGTCTGGTGAATATATCATGAAGATTTTGGAATCAAAACTGAGATGCCTTAAACAGTACAACTCGCTATACTAGTATAGCGCCTAGCGATGGTGTAGGACCCGAGACGCAATGGCTACTTTCCAAGGGGTTGAGCTGACGCGTGGCACTTGGCGGTGAGGGTTGTTCTGCCAGGCGACACCTACAGATAGAGGCATCAGAGGCACTTGGCACCTGGCAGTAGGCACTTGGTGCTTGGCAGTACGTCTCCTCTGCTAGGCGGTCTCAAAGTGTGTAGCACCTAGTGACTCGTGAGCAACGCCAAACGATATTGTAGAGGCAGAACTATGTTTTGCTTGTTTTGGATGTGCGTGGTCTATAAGGCTTTGGTGACATCTCGAAGATTGGCTTACTGGTGTTCTTTGATTTGTGGTTCAGAATGTATCCCTTGAGTTGTGGCTCGGGATAGGGGTTAAGCATGTGTATTCCTTGAGTTGTGGCTAGAATGGCATCTCTTGAGTTGTGACTCGTGATGGCAGATGAACACGAGGAACACTTGAGTCATGGCTCGGGTTAGCGAGTGTTGTCGGTGTGAGTGTGCGTAGTTTGGCGCGTATGGATGGGTCCAGTTAGATTGCCCTCCTCAGTATTAAATTGACAAGTTTGGTAGTCTTGCGACGTTACGAATGTTATTCATATTGGGAACTTCACCTGACATTACGAAGTGTGGTCTGTAGTATGGTTTCCCACACGTGTTCTACCAGTTGTGGCTGGTAGGTGTGGCAGCAAGACATCTCGAGGTACTCATCAGAAGACGTAGATCACGAGTAACATGGTGGTGGCCATGTGGCATGGAATCAAAGGATAGAAACTCCTTTGGTGTGTTTGTGATATATATGATGTATATATGTATATGTATATATATATATATATATATATATATATATATATATATATATATATATATATATATATATATATGTTTATGTAATTATAAGCTCACTCTATCTGCTTATGTTTGGCTATTATCGTGTACACGGTACACGGGAGCAGATGATGTTACAGGTAGATCTGGTGAGGTGTAGAGCCGGAGCGTGGGCTAGCTTGGAAATTATCTTCATAGTTTTATTATTTTATGAATTTTAAGGATTATGTAAACGCTTGGATTGTTGAACCTGGTTTTATATTTGAATTTATAAATCGAGGATTTGGTATACTTTATAAGGTAATAAAGTTTCAAATTTTCCCGCGTTTTGGGAAATGGTATTTCAATCAATGCAATTTTTTATAATCTCTATTTTATTTTATTAAAAACTTGTAATATTCGGTTGGGATGTTACAACACTTAACGACATCTACAAAAAAGAATGAAAAAAAAAGGTTAACTTTGGTACTTAAAGAAGACAGACAATTACTAACATGTAAAATTGATATGAACTTATGATGAGTTCATATTTTTGCCCTAATTTAATGTTTAAATTTCGGGATTTAATAGAATTTTTGTGTTTAAGGATTGATTTTAGTTACATAAAATGTTATTGGATATTCTAACGTTTGTTAATGCAGCTGAAGTTTAATTTGGGTCATTAAAAGTGTGAATTTGAAATATTCAAAGTTACAAGTAAGTCCAAAATCAGGAAATCTGTAAAAGAATAAATCAGGAGCTAAATGCATCCCCTGTTTTTATTTACACACTCTTCCTGCAAGTGGACCAAAAAAACATGTTCTGCACCCCCAATTTTTACTAAGTTGCACCCCTCTAACCACTTAAACTTTATTCAACCAGATCATGCCATGTGGCAATCCTCCACTAATTAATCTATCCAACCACATGATGACATGTGTCATAATCCTCCACTCACTAAACTTGCCAACCATACACTGCCACGTCACCATCTCCCAAAATGAAAAGCAACATCATCTTCCCTGCGACCATGATTCCATCGCGCCTGCAGCCACCATCATGAGTTCATCCCTACACCGCGAGTTAGAAGAGTAGCGGAAACCTTAGCCACGTTGGAAACGCGAGCAAGAACCAACACATCCATCTTCGCTCACGCACCAGCACTACCACCGCGTCGCGCACCTCAACATAGGTAGCCACCACCGATTCTGCATCACCAACGTGACAGCGAGCCGTCCCTGCACTTCGAGCCACCACCGCAACAGCTGCTGCACCTGAAACCTGCGAGCTTTCACCATCTCTGCGACGCAACCATCCTTCATTGCAGCAATTCGAACCTACACATGTTTGTTGTAACATCCCTAAGGAATATTACTTAAAATAAATAAATAAAAGAAATAAATCAAATCTATAGTCGTCTGGATAATAATCCCAACGCGGGAAAAATTTAATTTATTTAAAGCGTACACGCCAAAACTCATAACCTAAATATTAAAGTGTTACAATTTCCAAAATTTCATGTTCATAATAAAACATAGTAAATACACAAGAGAAAATCCCTAGCTCTAATCCCCAAAGCTAGCCCTCACTCTGTCGGCTGGACATCCTCAGCTCCACCTGTTTCAACATCTGCTCCCGTGTAACGGATCACACGATCATCGCCATACACAAATAGAAAGGGTGAGCTGAGAAAATAAAATAATAGATATACAATATGCAAAATAAAGCATACACCCATCTTATTCATTATACATAGTTCTTGGCCAAGACCTTAACCCCAAGGCTTTTCAGCCTTCAAAACACACAAGTGGTTAGCCTTGGACTCTGGAATACGATGCTCACACGAACCTGCCCGCTCGTGGTCCTGCCTCTACGAACCTCCCCGCTCGTAGTCCTACTCTACGAACCTCCCCGCTCGTAGTCCTGCTCTACGGACCTGCCCGTCCGTAGTCCAACACATGTGATCCACCAGCCCCGTACCTCCCCGCACGTGGCATCTCTCAACATGAGCACGGAAATACGAACCTACCTCGCTCGTATCCCCATGTGAGAGTAACTGGATATGAACCTCCCCGCTCATATCATCACATGTTAAACACCATCCATGAACCTACCCGCTCAAGGCACAACATCTCCCGATCCAAGTGTATCATCATTGCTCAAATAATACCCAAAACAACCAAAGCACAGTCGCATTTCCGCCTGGCTCGGCCCACACGCCGCCAAGCGAAATCGCTCCAGACCGCCTGGCGGGAGGGGAGTACTCATTGGCATCAAAATTACAACCATTCGAATGCTTCCTTCTGCAGTTAGGGTTTCCTATGCCTCTCCAATGCCATGCAAAAATAAAAGTAATCTAAAAATGAAACATGTATTTTGGTTCTTAGCAAGAAACTTAAACCCACCACCAATCAATTACCAAGTTAAGAGTGCAACCAATTCAACCAAATCATCTTTTGTGATAATTCCTATAATTTTAGGAATTTATCACCATGCCACACATTCCATATATAATCAAACAAAAATACATAATTTAATTAACATTCAAGTGGCACACACAGGACTCGAACCCAAGTCCTCACACACCATAAAGTACTCTCAACCACTTGAGCTAGTACTTTTCCACGTCAAAGTTCCACACATTAATTACTTTAAATGTTCCTATTACCCGTCCTAATTAAATAATTAATTAAATAACTATTTAATTTTCCCGGGTCTTAAATTCGTGTCTCCAGCTGCACACCTACAGCCTCCATGGCAGCATCATCTTGATCCTACAATCAGCATACCATCACGCATCTATAGGCAGCCAATGCACACCACTGGGAGTCCACCATGGAAGCGCGAACCATCACGCATGGAACAACAGCAACACGTCACCGAAGAAGGAGGGGTGGCCAGTCGTCGTTGCACCTCCACACAAACTAGTTGGAGAAGAGTGTGTGAAAGTGAAACCCTAATTCTGGAAAGTGTCAGCCACGTGTCAGCCTCTCATAGGGCAATCAACTGGTTAAAACTAGTCAAATCTGGTCAATTGGTCAATGAAGCAGTCAACTCTGGTCAAATTCTGGTCAATTTTGTAAAAATGGTTAAATAAGAGGGGCAAAATTGGAAATTGGACAAAAATTAAGTTGCTAATTAATTAAATAAAGATAAAAGAGTTTAGCAACTAAACAGATAAAGTCCAAGTCAAATTGAAGTCTATATAAAGAGGCCTAAGGGAGTAGAAGAAGACACTTAGCAACTCTCTGGTTTTGGAAAATACCGTCATCCACCACATCTCTCATTCTTCCTTTCTTTTTATTTTCTTTCCTTCATCATATTATCATGTATTCCATCCAAGCCATGGAGGGCCAAGCTTTTAGGGTTGATTCAACTGTAATTTCTTAGCTGGGTTCTGAGGTTAGATGAATTTATGCATTTGTTATTTTGATTATTGTTATGGTTTTTGTTTATCTATGTCCTTTGCTTCTTAGTTGAATAGAAAATAATGATTTTAAATCTACACGCATGTTAATCATATGAGTTAAAGTGGCCCAATAGATAGAATGATTTACTATAAAACAACAACACACTAATACATTGTTGTGCAAAGTTGCTCTAGAATTCGGGCATTGATACATACAAATTATCCTAGTAATACCTCTCTAGTAATTATAATATCATAATAAATAACCTATTAATTCATTAATCACAGTATGAGGTTAAACATACATGCATTATCATAATAACATCTTTTTAATTCAATCCACCTTCTCAACACAACAACACACCAATATATTATTGTGCAAAGTTGCTCTAGAATTGGGGGGGTTGAATATAGTCAACGGACATTTTATAATTGTTTCGTGCAGACATGTTATATCAATCAGATTATATTATTTCCTATGAATTATCATTTGTTTCCTTTTTAACCATTCAACAATTTGAATTTCAAATGTCATAACGTTGAGGCTTCAATCATTTGAAGATTCTATTGCAATCTTTGATTCGCAGAGTATACCTCTTTCTCATGATTGGTGAATAAATATATGACAACATTAACGTTCTTTAATCAAAGGATATTTCCTTCTTGAACTTGATCAACCATATATAATATTCATTAGATTAAATCTTCAATCAAATTTCCAATGTAAATATCTTCTAGCAATGCTAAGACTTGTTGTGCTATTCTCTTTTTTGACTTGATCATCAATTTAAATGTTCAAATTTCTTTGATCAATTTAGACTTTATCGTTCTATCAGCTTGTGATATGATAATTTTTTATCGTGTCATCTGAAATTGATTCATATAATGCTTGTCATCTTTTAACTCATCTAGTCACTCTTTTAGAGTATTCTAATGGAAGCACTCGTCTAATGGGTATATTCATCATTCAACTTATTGAGTTGACTTTGACTCATTTATCACTTTTTATTCTACTTGTCTGACACATATACTTATTTAATTCCTTTGCATGCTTGTCTTGACTCGTCATACACTTGTATTAATCTAATGCCTTTTCTTATCATGTTGACTTGTCTAGTTATTAATTTTTTCAATTTAGTCTAAAAGAGTTTGTACAATAAATTGTGTTTGATGACCTTTATCGTCTAACAACTTAAATGTGAGTCTATATTGCTGAATATGTATATATTGTTCAATACGTCTAACAGTTTGTGACTCTTTTATATTTGCACATGTACCTTGAACTTGTCTAAGTTCACTTTCATTGTGTTTCCTTTAGACTCAAGCTTCATAGTTCTCTATGTTACTTATGCTTTTGTTGTACTTTTGCTTTCACTCATTCAACAAATATTAGCCCAATAGATATCTTCATTTAGAAAGGAACATGGTTCCTTAATGGTTATTTATAAGGATCTACCAAGGTCTTAGACTTAGTTATACTTTTCTATGTCCAATGCTTATTTGGATATTAATCTTAATGATTATTGGTTGCCTTGGAACATTGTCATATTGACTTTTCTTATTTGTTTCATTATTGATTTTATTATAATCAAAACCTCCTTTCTGTTAGACTTGTGTAACAGAGTGTCCAATGTCTAATGCTAATAAGCTCCACGTTTTTATAATGACAAAAACTATAATAAACATGCTAACTTATTTGATTTGAAAGAATTAATGCCCAACAATTTTTTTATGATAACACTTGTTGATTTAATCAATATCCAAGGTACATATATTAGAGCAATATTATTCAAGTGATTTTGGATAAGTTAATATTAGACTAGAGTTTAAGGGTATTGATTAAAGGCTTCTTGTTTCGATTTAAGCAGGAATTGAACTTCTTCCATATCCACACTGATGTAGTGAGACCTACCATCTTTCTTAAAAGTATGGGTGTTATAGATGAAAGTAGCCATGCCATAAGTAAACTATCTTGTTGATTGTAACACCATAGGCGTATATTACTTGATAAAGAAAAATATATATTTAAAATAGAATTCAATACCTCATATCATTCCCAAGCACTAGAAAATTTAAAACATTAAAAAACGTAAAATAGAAATATTCCTCAAAGGCTTTATTACAATGCATAATCCAAATACCACAGAAAAGAAAATTACAAGATAATCGAAAATCAAGTTCTAAAATCATCCTGATACCTAGCCCCGGCTTCGTCCCTATGCATCACCATCCTCACCTAGAATCACATCTGGTCCCGTGTGACAATTCACACGATCATCGCCAAACACAAACAGAAAGGGTGAGCTAAATCAATAACATACATTAATAATGATAAATATAACTTCCCCAAATCACTTAACACTTTTCTTATTTATACACAACTTTATATCATGCCTTTCCGGTCTCACAACCTATATGAGACAAGTACACACTCAATTATGGCCTTAGGGATTTCAATACTTCCACAAACATACCTTCTCGTGTTCCAACTTTACGAACCTCCCCGCTTTTAGTCCAACTCTACGAACCTCCCTACTCGTAGTTGAACTCTACAAACTTCCCCGCTTGTAGTCCAACACGCATGAATACCATCTGTTATGACCTCCCTAGTCATAACAACCTCAACTATGAGCACAGAACATCTGAACCTCCCCGCTCGTATCCCTATACAAGAGGACATCAAATACGAACCTCCTCGTTTGTATTAATCAAGCGTTTCCAACTCCATTACGAACCTCCCCACTCGTAATTTATCGAAGCATATCTTAGACCAAACCATCACAATAACCCATGCAAAACACACAACAAAAATCCATTTGCCCTTGCACTATCGTTGGTGAAGGCTAAGCATCATTAGGCGAAATTGTGCTGCAGACTACGTGGTGGTCACTACTCACCGCCAGGCGGCAAATGCTCCAGACACTAACACAAAAAAGTCTTTTAACGTCCGATATTTTCGACCTTTGACGTCTGCCCAAACACCGACGTCGTACTGGGTGACGTTAAAATAACGTCGGAAAACAAAACAGACGTCACTTAACGTCGGGGCAATAGGGGTCCGATGTTATCCAACGTCGGGGCCAAAAGCAGCAGACGTCAATTTTCGCGCTAAATGGAACCAAAAAACAGAGCAATTTGACTTCTGTTAGGCTCTGACAGACGTTAAATAACGTCGGCCACAGTAAGCTCAGACGTTAAATAACGTCTGTCAGAGCACCACCAGACGTCAATCTGCTCTATTTTTTTTTTTTAATTTGGTTGTTTTTACAACATTCCCACACCTGAAAATCAGCAAATTTCCAGAACAGTTTCATAATAATTTCAGCACAATTATGGAGTTACTGTTATATCTAATAACACTTAAGTTTCAACATATATTCTAAACTAATATACACAATTCCCATTAATCTTCTTGCTTGTTACACTAAACATTACAAATAAAATAAACACATATTAAAGTCATAAGTTGACATACAAAAATTAATAACTTTAAACTAAATGAGTTCTAACCTTTGAATATAATACTTTAAGTTGTTGGCATCTAGGCTTACTCACAATTCTAATGAAATTTTGGAAACATAAAACATATGTTAGTTTTTATAACTAAGTAGATACATAGGTTATTGAAAAAATTAATACTTACTCTTGTAACATGTTTTTCAAAGCAGATGGAATCTTCCTATTGCATAAATAAAACCATACAACCGTGCATTGTCTTGGAATGATGACACATAGTTGCCAATGATACCTACCGTCAATCACAAGTACTTAGCAGAAATAATTAATATTACTTCATAAAATATTACTAGAAAAAAAACATACGCATCAATGTATTGCGCAAAGTA
>Ga0209589_1004748_pt1 | contig 23339 bp, 11 predicted proteins | sample CowpeawhiteBW_FD_187525 | JGI IMG/M metagenome (GOLD analysis project Ga0209589, IMG submission 187525) | Root nodule microbial communities of legume samples collected from California USA - Cow pea white BW (SPAdes) (version 2) | ecosystem: Host-associated > Plants > Roots > Nodule | place: USA...
ACCTATATAATGGGATTGCAGGAAGAAGAAGATTGCAGCAATACCAATTGGGAATGGAGGAACAAGATTGCCAAAACTCACCAACTGCCCAAACATTCCCTACCAAAACCCTAGCTCACTTATTTATTTCCAAATATCTAATTAAGCCACCTGTACAGTACACGTAATACACCCTAATACAAATCGTGCCACATGTACAATGCTTCGTTAATGATTTAAATGGCGTTACAGAAAAGGACCAAATAAAACACGAATTGCGAAAATGAGGATCATTCTAAACATTCGGTAAAAATGAGGACCATTTTAAACATTCTGTGAAAATGAGGACCATTCGCAACAAACACTACGAAAATGAGGACCAAAAATGTATTTAAACCTTTAATTTTTTATTTATTTTTAAAAAAATTAATACCTTATCAAAATCGGATTGATGGTATAATTTTTTTTGCCATGGTAAGTTTTGTATTTATTGAAGGATTCGGTAAGGTTTTTTTAAATTTGATTAAGAGGACACATTTATACAAAAGAGCTTATTTACTTGAGAGTGGAAAAGTACTAGTAGTTCTATGAAATCTCAAATTTCAGATTTCATATAGAGTGGTGAGCAAAACTTGATTCATAGAAGTTTGTTGTGATTGAGTGAGAATGAGTGTAATATACATTAACAATGATAGCTTATATAAATATACTAGATTGAGTCATTGAGAATGATAAGAATATCTAGAAAATGAAAAAGGGAAGATTAGAAAAAACATGGTTACTTTGTTGGTCTTCATGGAAACATGTTATTAGAGGCCATAAAATTTAAATATTTCAGTTCATGATTTCAAAAAAATAATAAAATTAAAAAATATATGAAAAATGTGTTTGTAAGATTTATTTTATATATATATATATATATATATATATATATATATATATATTGCAAAAAACATTTAAAAAAAATAGAAACAGTACAAAAGAAAACATAGTACTTTAGGGGTTGGCATGATATGAAAATTCACGTATAGGTTAAGAGTGTCAACTTCTTTCAAAGAAAGGAAAGTTGAAACTATCAAATGTACGATTCAAATAACTTGCTATTAGCTAAAATTAATTATATGCAAATGTCATATTTGTATGAATACAAATAATTGATAATATTTTAATAATTATTAAAAATAAATAAATATTATTAACAAATATTAATATGTGCATAAATAATATCTATACCTACTATATAAAAGGATATCTCATTTTGGTGTGCACATCACTATTTCTAATTTTATCATTTAATAAAGAACTATTTTTTTAAAATTAAATAGTTATCGTATATTTTTACCATTTAAGTAATCATTTTGTTAAATTAACTGTTTCATTCATTTAATTTTTTTTAAATTAATCATTTTTTAAACTAAAATAAGCATCTTTAGTAAAAAAAAAAAACTTATCTAAAAATAAATAAAAATTATTTATAATAAATTAAAAAAAATAGATAATAAAAAAAATGTAGTAGTAAGATTGTTGGTAAATCTTTTACGTAATATTGTGAAAGCAAAAGGTTAATAAGGTGAACCAAAGATTTGTTAAATTTTATATATCTATTGATAGTGAGAGAATATTAAAAGTCGATATGTGACGTTCCTTTAATTAGGATTATTGATTAAATGAGACCTTACATCACTTTTATGATAAATTATGTAGTACAAAATATATTAGTATTAACATATTTTAATATACTATTTTTGATTAAAAAATATTAATATACAAATTGTTTAGTTGGTAATAAATTAACTTTTGAATGAAAAGGTTATGATGTTTTAATTATTTAGTTAATAAGGTTATTAATTATTTAATTACTAATATATTCATTATTTAATTAGGAATTAAGTATATTTATAGTGTTTTAAATTAATTTTAAGCGGAAATTGAAATTAATCTTTTTAGAAAACTTTATCTACATCTAGTTTTCAATTATTTATAACCGTGTAAGTTTACTATATTTTACCCAATTCTTTTAACCATATTAAATGTATTAACTATATGTTAACATATAGCTTAATATTTTTTTATTTGAAAAAAATGTATAGATGATAAAATAAATACCTCATTAACAAGAAAAACTTACCTTTATTAATATTTTATTTGATTACTACTAAAAAATTTATATTACATTAGATTTTTTTGCAAATTCGTTAAAAAAATTGATAAAAAAATATTTTTTTGTCATTTTTTTAAGAATTTTAATTGAAAGATGTTTTTTTCGTGAATAATTATCTTTTACAAAATTATAAAATTTGTAAGCATTTCTTACAAAATTTATTAAGAAAAGTGTTTTGTATAAAATATTTTGTAAAAAAAATAACAATTTCTTGTAAAATAAATTTCATAATAAAATTTGTAAGTATTTCTTAAAAAATATTCAAAGTTCATGTAAAAATGTCGCTTTTCTAATTCATTTAATAAGAAAGAAAATAAATCATCTATATACATAAAGATAGAAATAAGTCAAGTAGTTGGATAGTAATTCATGAACTAGTTTATTTCGGGATTTTTTTCATGCTAAACTATTTTAAAAAAATGAGACCAACAATTGTATTAAAGTCTATTTAATCTAATAAAAAAAGTGAGAATCAACTTAGTCATCTAAAATGTATTTTGAATTTAACAAGACAATCTATTTAAATGTATAAAAATAAATATATTATTTTATTGTATAACATGTTTCATACTATATTAAAGTTTTATAATTATTTATATTATTCAATATTTTATATTATTGTATAACATGTGTTTATACTATAATGAAGTTGTATAATAATTCATCTTTTTAAATATCAATTACTTTAACACACTTAAATAATTACTCTTATGACTTTATTTTAAAAAAAATTGTCTTATTTAGAAGTCATATGTCAAACTGTTTTTAAATAAATAACCTTGTATGTCAAATTAAACCTTAAAATTATAGATTTATAAATGAATATGTTAGGCACATACTATGCAAAGTGAGGATCAATCTAACAACATACTCTAACATAGCCTATGTATACTTTGAAGACAAAGAACACCACAAACATTAAATTTAGTATTTTATTGAGTAACAATAAATGAAATACAAAAAAAAAAGGGTTCTCAAAAAGTAACTTATAATAATTAACCACTAGAACATTAAAAATTAAATTAATTATATAGATTGGAAATACAAGTTGAGGTAAGCTACACTAACTAAATCCTTTATTAATTTGTAGGATACTATGTGCCCTTAAAGGTGTTTTTAAATAGATACAATTTGCTTCATTGCTTTCCTAACAAGGCACCCATAAAGTTTATTACAAAGTCACTAAGTCTTAATTTTTATATATTGATAAATTTTATCATTATCTATAAATTAAAAATTACTGTAGAAATTTATACATATTCCATGTCTTACTTTATAAAAATAATGTCAAACATCATTTTTCACGTTATATATAATGTTGTTTTACATAACTTTGATGAAATACAAAGACATATATAAATATATATATATATATATATATATATATATATATATATATATATATATATATATATATATATATATTAAGGAACAAACTAATTTAAAAAAAATTGAAAACAAAAAAATATATATTTAATCTTAATAAGAATTATAAAAAAATTATATTAAGGTAATCTAAACATATTTTAATGCAAACTTATTACAATATAATTTTTAGTTTTATAGATAATTATTTTTCAAATTCATTTTTAATCAAAATGAATTAATTATAGAAAGTTGACCATGGATCATGTTAAACAGAGTAACTCACACGACCCATGAAGTTAGTAGCACCATTACATTGACATGTAGACATTTGCATGGAAATTACATGAAGAATTTGGTGAGCCTTTCCATATTTGAAAAAAAAAAAGATGGTAATGATTTGTAAGAATTAGAAGGTTTTGTATGAAGATGGCCAATTTTCAGTGGAAATAGGATCATAAGTTGTTTTAAGTTAAATAGTGCTTTTTACTAGGTTCAGATTTTTTACTGATTTTCATCATGTTATCTTCTACTATATCTTCTACTATATGATGTTGTCTTTTAATAAACATTAAAAATACATTGTGTTGATATTTTAAATATTTTGTTTATATTTTAAAACGTTAAAATCAGCAATAATCAATATATTATGAATGTACAATAAAAAAATAACATAAAAAAATAAATTCAACAGAAAATTCAAATTATTTCGATTTACCCTAACACATATCTCCCCTTTCTTATATGTTGATAATTTAAATTGACGTAAATAATTATTTTAATCTTACGAGATTAACTGACGTAAATCTTTTTACAACATTTATATTTATATGAAGTCTGAAAGTTACGTAATTTATTTAAATGACTAACATAACAAATTATAATTTGCATATGTATATACATAATAAGAAGTAATTCCTCAAAAGACAATCAAAATAAAAATCAATAAATTTAAATGTTAATTACAAAACTATTTATTTTTTATACCATCTTCTTGATAAAAAAAAAGTAGTTAATGTTAATGTTATCTACTATTGCAAATCACACATAGTAAACTTCTCTGTTTCATAATAACAAATATGGTTCTAAATTTTCTTTTACATAGATCAAGAAGAGTCAAAAGATAGTATAACAATTTTAGCAATCCTATTACTACCATTATATTCAATGGTGAATTATAAGAGGGGAAGGCGGGTGCTCTGGCCCCCATTTTTTTATTAAATTTTTTTACTTATGTATTTTATTTTAAAATGTTTTAAATTATGTATTATATATATTGAAAATGTTAAAAATTTATGAAAATTTAATTGAATATATATTTATTTATTTTATAAAGTATAATATTTAATATTAATAAATAATAAAACATAAATTAAATATAATAAAGAATTAAAAAATTAAAAAATTAAAAAATATTTTTTATTTTTTATATATTTTAGTGTTTTTTTACACTCATTTGTGTGTGTTTTTCTTTTGTTTATGAAAAAATAAAGGGTTAAATATGTTTTTGGTCCCTCAAGTTTTAATTAATTTTGGAATTAGTCCCTCTTCGAAACTTGATACCAATTTAGTCCTTCATCTTTACAAATGTGTGGATTTAGTCCTTATTATCAATTTTTATTAAGTTTATTTGATGTTTCAAGCGCATTTCATCATGATAGTATTTGAATTGTTTACACCATTTGACACACTTTCGCTTCAATGTTAACTTAAATATTATCATAAAATGCATTTACAATGTCAAATAAACTTAACAAAATTTGATAAGAAGGACTAAATCCACACATTTCTAAAGATGAAGAATTAAATTGGTATCAAGTTTCGAAGAGGGACTAATTTCAAAATTCATTAAAACTTGAGGGACCAAAAACATATTTAACCCAAAAATAAAAGAAATTATACACAAACTCGTTATTTTTGCTCTCATCTCTTTCTTTACTCGTGTTTTTTTCGTTTGTTTATGAAAAAAAAAAACAATTAGACACAAACTCATTATTTTTGTTCTCATCTCTCTTTTTTATTCTCTTCTATTATCGAAGAAAAAAAATGTAAGTGTATTGTCTCACTTGAAGAAATATAAGTCTTTGATTTATTCATTGTTTGTAATATAGAAGAAAAAAGTAATGTATTATATGTTTTTTCATAACCGATTTTTAATTGTAACTTGATTATCATATATTTTGTTTCTAGTAATTACATATTTTAATTTTTATTAGTTTATGATAAATTATTTTTCAGTCTTAAGTTTATATATATATATATATATATATATATATATATATATATATATATATATATTGTAAAATAAAATGAAAGATGAATTTATTATAGACAATTTTAGCTCTGATTCAATTACTTTTAGTTTTGTTTTAATTATTGCTGAAAGATCTTAAGAAACTTAACTATTGGTTAAGGATCTTAAGAAACTAAGGACAATTATTTATATACTTATATATTTTATGTATGTGTGTGAATTCTTTTATAGTTACAATTATACTCGTTTTTTTATTGTATTAATAATACAAATTTTAAATATATTATTTTAGCTCCCCCAAAGATATAGGTCAAGATCCGCCACTGAAAAAGATGAATGTGAATGAAAGAGATGAGGAGAAGAGCGTGGATGAATGCGATGGGGAGAAGAGTGTGGATGAATAGGATGGGAAGAAAAGTGTGGACGAATGAAACGAGTGTGGATGAAGCGAATGAGTGTGTGAAGGAAATGAGTATGGATGAAGGAAATAGTATGGATAAAGAATGAGTGCGAGAGTGGATGAAAGAAATGAGTATGAATGATGAAAATAAGTGTAGATGAAAAAGATGAGTGTCAGTGTGAGGAGTTTATGAATGTGAACAAAGGATATAAGTATGAGAAGATTTATATATTGTGAACAAGAAAAAAATTGTGAGTGAAAAAATTTGTTATCTGCAAATTCGGGTCTTTAAATTAAAAATAACCTATGATTATTTGTTATTACAAAGACATGTGGATTGATAATAGTATATAAATTAATGTTAGTATAACCAACATTAACTTAAAAATATAAACATTAAAAGAATAAATAAAATTAACTGCAACTTTAAAGTTATTAAACTTATTTATTTTTAATATTTATTTTAATTACAATAATTCAACATTACGATAAATATTTATACTCATTAAAAAAAATTGAACAATAGTCAGTGCCGTCATAAAGCCGGTTATGCTAGCTCTGTTAATGTCTAACACTAAGCAGACTCTACCAATACTAAAACAAATGTTTATTTATTGAAAAAATATAAATAGTTTTTCACTTTTTAATTTTTTTTAAAATTTAAAATTTTGTGTCATCTTAGAGTCGATTAATCTAACTCCATAAGTAAACTCCATTATAATGCCGGCTAAGCTAATACTAATCTAACACTAACACAAATCTTTTATACTTTTAACATTTGTTTTAAAATAATAGCATTTTGCATCATATTAAAATCTTCTTAATGAACTCTAGTGACATCACACAATTTAACTAAATTTAGTTTTATATTTTCTTATAATCTATATTTAAATATAAAAAATCTTCTTTTTAAAGTACATATTTGTTTTTCAATTTTATCCTTTAAATGATTTTTTTAATTCAAATAATTATTTTATTAATTTTACTCTTTAAATGATTTTTTTTAATTTAACCATTTTTTTAATTTGACCGTTATTTTAAACTTAATCATTTTTTAATTATAAAATTATCTACAAAATAAATAATATGATTTACAATAAAATTATAAGAAATTATTTATATTTTTATAATTATAGTAATAACTATAGTAATAATAATTTTATTAAATTTTATCACCATTCAAAAAATTAAACACACATATACAAGTGTTTTCACTGATATAATATATATATATATATATATATATATATATATATATATATATATATATATATATATATATATTAGTGTTATACCAAACAATTGTTGGTAGAGACTTATAACCACTTTTTTTATGCTCTCAGCGTTTATACCTCACTGGTAAGAGCTTACTCTAGCTAGAAGAGGTTTAATCCTTTAGAAACATGCTTCTTTTCTATTGGTCTGGAGGTGAATCAAGTAAATGAGACTTGATTGATATAAAGTAAATGTTCACCAAGTAAAACTTCATTGATCTAAATGTCAACCAAATAAAATTTGGTGCCTATGAATGTTGATCAAATAAGTAAATTTGGTTGAAAGTAAATTTTGTAATTTGTTCAAAAAATAATCAATTAAGAACACGATGTTATTAGTAAAAGTAAAAAGTACCACTTAATATATTATAAATTTTGTATTTGTTGCTCTTTAGTTTAATGTACTTTTTTTAAAAGAAAAACTATTTAAAGATTTTTTCAGATGACACCGATTGAATATATATGATACAATTAAAGACTCTATGATTGGTTTTTGTCGCAATTTGACACTTCTGATTATGCTTGAGATTGAAGATGGTTTATGATGCTAAATCAACTCTTGGCTTTTTGAATAAATATAAACGATTGACCTAACTAATTTGTTATTAGATTACATCTAGAAAACAAGCTTAAATATATTATTTGGAATAATATTTCATACACCACACTTCAGTTTTTATAATAAATATATGCTTAAGTGTTTGTAATAAATATAAACGAAAATAAATTGTTTTAAATCTCAACATTTAATAACAAAAGTTTAAAACACCTCAAAATTTTACATAAAATTATTAATTATTAATATTTATTATATAATTACTTTTTTAAAGTAGTAATTTAAAATATTCAATGCAATATATTTAATCTTTTCAATTTTTACCATGTCACACTTACATATCAAAAATAGAAAAATTTGTAACAATACATGCCAAGTGTTGGAGATTGAAGAGAAAAAATAACCCATAAAGAGAACACACTTTTTTGTTAAGGCTTGAATACCTTTCTCGTCCTCATTTTCGTAGTGTTTGTTGTGGATGGTCCTCATTTTTACCAAATGTATAAAATGATCCTCATTTTCGTAGTGTTTGCTGCGGATGGTCCTCAATTTTACCAAATGTTTAAAATGGTCCTCATTTTCGCAATTCGTGTTTAATTTAGTCTTTTTCTGTGACGCTGTTTAAATTAGTAACAGAGCACTATACATGTGACATTGTCTGTATTACATTGTATTAGGGTATATTACGTGTACTGTACAAGTGTAGTAATTAGATATTTGGGGATAAATAGGTGAGCAAGGGTTTATCGTTGAACCATCAACATTGCACGAATTGCTACAAAACTGTTGCCTCCAACGATTACAACTAGAGGTAAAGGAAGAAGATTGGACCGTGACATGGGATTGCAGTAAGAAGAAGATTGCAACAACACAAATTGGAAATGGAGGAAGAAGATTGCAGCAACTGACCAACTGCCCAACAATTCATTTTCAAAACCCTAGCTTACCTATTTATCCCCAAATATTTAATTACTACACTTGTACCGTACACGTAATACACCCTAGTAGAATGTAGTACAAACAGTGTCATTGTGCTTCGTTACTGATTTAAACAACGTCACAGAAAATGACTAAATTAAACACGAATTGCGAAAATGAGGATCATTTTAAACATTTGGTAAAAATGAGGACCATCCGCAACAAACACTACGAAAATGAGGACCATTTTAAACATTTGGTGAAAATGAGGACCATCTATAACCAACACTACGAAAATGAGGACGAAAAAGGTATTTAAAACTTTTATTAATGACACGCAATTGCATAGAGTAAAAGGTCTGCATTAAATGGTATAATACTTACTATCATGAAAAGAAAAAAACAACTTTTTATTAATCACACAAATGCACACTGAATAATATGTACATCTAAATGAAAAGGGATAGTAGGTAGTATATTAGTGATTGAAGAGGAGAAAAACCATGAAAAGAAAAATACACCTTTTTATTACCCATAAACAATTGCACACAGAAAAAAAAAAAATCTAAGCATATCAGTGACTGAAGAGGAGAAAAACTCAAAGAGAAAAAATACACACCATTTAATTTTTCACACACAATTGCACACAGAAAAGGATCTACATGAAAAGGTACAAAACTTAGTATAATGGCGATTGAAGACAGAAAACTCATGAAAAAAATATACCTTTTCAATTATCACACGCAATTGGACACACAAAATGTTTACAAGGAATAAAATAAACAATCTGATATTAAAAAATACATAAAGAAAATATTTTAATCCTAATATAGTAAAACTAAAAAGTGAATAAAACTTATATAAATAAGGTAGTAATGACATGTTAAGTTTCAACAGACTTTAAAGTTGATCATAAATTTGCTCGGACTTCAAAATTGATTAATAAAGCCAATTAAATTTTGGTGTTATACTGCAGAAGTGAGAGAAAGAAAGGTGGTAGAGAATTTTGAAGAATATAAATACTGGGTTATGCATGGTCTACATGTGTGTGGTATATATAGAGTCGGCTAAATTATTAGAATATCACACGTCCTCTTTCCGTGATTTCACATGTACAAACTAGAAAGAAAGAAAACACCTCTTTCTCTTTCTCTTTCTCTTTCTCATTCTTAACGATAAATATTAACTACCTCTCTCTGTTTCTCTTTGTCTTGTGTTTTTCTTCCTTTGCTTTGCATTTGCATTTGCATTTCTTACACGACATCACGTGACGACACCACATAGCACAATCTTAACTTTATAACTATTTAGCATCCCAAAGCTTTTGAAGATTCCGGAGAAAAAGCACAGATACTGTTTGAGAGGTTATTGTTGTCTTTGAGAGCTGGCTCGATTCTGCTTTACAAGGTTCGTCTTTTCTGCACCAATTCTCGCCGCAATTTGCGTGTGCCTGTGCCTGCTTTAGAATCACCTGGAGGAGGCATTAGAGTGTGTATTCATTTTGTCACTTTCTTGTTTAGTTTAGAGTTTTCATCAAGTTATTATCTGATTTTGATTCTTCCATTTGGAATTTCATGAGATGAATGTTTGACACATTTATTTGGTTATTTGATTATTGTTCTTCAACTGGGTATAGGCCTGTTTGGAGAGGAAGATATTGTGGATACACAGAACTCTGGCCAACTCTCTAGAGATATCTTCACAAACCGGAATAGGCTTTGGTCTTCTTCTTTCCGGTTTTCTGATTTTCTCAGAGAGAGTGTTTTCTCTTGTCCAGCGCCTTCCCATTGATTATGGCTAAAATTTGGTTCAATGTGATTGCTGCTGATTGCTGAACTGCTACTGTGTTTGTTTTTATTGTTGTACTCCCACTTTTCACTGCAATTGATTGTGAAAGGAAGAAAATTGTTGCACAGAGAAGATAAAGTTGAAGGGATTTGGAACAAGCCTTATCTTTTGGTGGCAACCATGGCTATGTGCTTCTCTCTTTTGACTGTAAGGAAGGAGAAATACAAGGTAAGAAACTCAATTAGGATTTTCGTTTCTCTTATTTATGTCTTATGGAGTTTCTATGAAACTTGTGAATTGTGATTGACTTGTTATTATATCACTGTTGTTTATTTATTCAGGGGAGTGGAAGGTCTTCAAAGGAGAACTTTAGTACTCTACTTGCCAAACTACAATCTTCAAAAATTGCATCAGTACCAACCACTTTTGATGCCACAGTATCCGATGGTATTCCCAGAAATTCAAGTTTCAATTCGGGGGTTATGAGTCCTGATACTTGTGTGGAGGCTGAAGTACATGAGGCTTATGAAGGGGAAGATGAGGATGAAGATTCACCGAAGATCAAGAGAGAAATCTTTGATTTTCATCTCCAACATCATGAAGCTGTTGCAGACAAAGGATATGGTGCAACTGATAAAGAAATAGAGTATCCTACTTTGTATGAAAATCAAGTCACCGAAGAATTTGATGACAGAACCGATAAATACAGCCAAAAGAGCGTTGAAACAACCGAAAGTGGACACGTCAGTGATCCTGGGATTGCCAAAGCTGATTCGTGGACTTCTCCAAAGTTCAAGAGACACTTTTCTAACCTTGAAAAGTTTGATGAGCATGGTAAGAAAACTCATTATATGTCAGCTTTAAAGTCAAAGTCTTTTGAGAATTTTAAGGAATTATCAGCAATGGTTAATCTTGAAAGCCCTTGGTCAGAGAAGAGTCACTACAGTGCTGATAGAGTAGTGCTGAAAAGGCATTCTTCAAGTCAGTTACTTCCTTCTGGAAGGAAAAACCTGTGGTGGAAAATGATCCTGCGGAGCCACAGGAACATACACAGAACTTTCTCTGGGAATTCAACATTAGTTCCTGCCACGGCTGCATTAAATAGTGGGTACTCTACAGACACCCTTGAACAACCAAAACAAGGAAAGACATTGAGGCCTGTGAAATCCTCTGGTTCAATTACTGCAGAATCGTTTAACAAAAGAAGAACTGGTAAAGGTATAGATAATAAAAGGGGGAGCAGGTTTCAAAGGGACCAATGGCTTGCTTTCTCCAAAGAATCGTCCTCTTTTGCCAGAGTGGATGCATGGGTGAAAGGTCTTGAAATTCAGCAACTACTTCCTGAGGATGATTTTGATGTTGACAATGATAAAAGCATAACCTTCCCACCTTCTCCCGATACTGGTCGAACAATGATGAGAGCTACATCTCAGTTGACTTATGCAGATGCCAATGTTTCAAAACAGACTTTAACTGCCATTAGTGTAGTCCAGTCTCTAAATCCAGCTTCATCTATTGCTCACATATCTGGTATTGGTGTAAAATCCATCCCTGCTATTTCACACTTATCCAATCTCCGCTCTATCAACCTCTCAAACAATTTCATAGGTATAACTTGGAACTAGAATGTAGCACTTGATGCAATATCAATAAATCAAAGACTAACTATTACTGATTCAATTCTTCGTTGACTATGCAGCTCACATCTCACCAGGATTTCTACCAAAGGGTATTCAAACACTTAACTTGTCAAGAAACAAGATCAACACTCTTGACGGTCTCAGAGAATTGACCAAGTTGCGGGTAATTGACCTGAGTTACAACCGCATCTCGAGAATTGGACAAGGTCAGTTTTTGACATAACTTGATGCTCTAAGATGTTTGCATTTCAAATTTGTTTAGCCTTCATTTTAGTTTTTTCCATTCATTATGTGATTTGTCAGGTTTGTCAAGTTGCACACTTGTCAAAGAACTGTATCTTGTGGGAAACAAGATAAGTGATGCTGAAGGGCTACACAGGCTATTGAAGCTAACAGTTCTAGATTTGAGCTTCAACAAGATCACAACAACAAAAGCATTAGGCCAGCTTGTGGCTAACTACAACTCACTTAAGGCTCTTAATCTGCTAGGAAATCCAATTGAAAGAAACATCAGCCATGGCCAGCTGAGTAAAGCAGTCTCTGGTCTTCTTCCAAAGTTGGTGTACCTGAACAAGCAACCCCTCAAGGCTCATAGAACACGCGAAATATTGAGTGACAGTGTTGCCAGAGCTGCCCTTGGGAACAGCACGATAAGCTGTGACAAAAGATCAATAAGAAGACTTAGTCATGGTGGATCAAGTCTTTCCAAAGGGTATAGAAGAAGTGCAAGTGCTTATCACAAAAGCACGAATCGAACAAGGAGGTGAAAAACAGTGTTTAGTGCATGTAAAAGGAACACCTCAATGGAACATGTTTCATATGGTTCTTTGGTTCTTTTCTTTGCAATGTTACACTAGAGGAAAATGTGTTATAGGTGTTGCTGTCTCTTCAAGCCCAAAGGACTCTAGCATGAGGGAGTGTGTCAGACTTATATTTGAAAGCCATTATTTGCTTTCATCCTACAGACTGAACTTTTGCAATGTTTTTTTATTGTAACATTGTCAAGTTTTGAAGTAATGGAGTCTTCCTTGTCCCAACTTTGGTGTGTGGAACTTGATATGATGTATGATCATCTGGGTTTCAGAAATTCTATGAACATCATGCAAATTGAATAATAGGGTGGCCCATTGGTATCAATCATCACTGTTAAATTATCTGAATAAGGCATGATAAAGAAATTCAGTTCAGATGCTATAAAGTATCTGATGTTGGACACCACAAAAATCCACAGCCCCTTGTCAGAGAGGGTGTACAAGTTTCATCTAATTCACTAATTAGTATTTCTTTAATATCAATCAATTAATTTGCTTTTAGATTATATATAAATGATTCCAGCATTACCAGGAGTGTGCGCTCTTTTAAAGAATCATATTAAAGTTGCACTATTGAAGATTTAAAGTAGATTCGGAAATTTTTTGGCCACTGATTAGTGAAATTCTTCAATGGTTTTAGTAAGCTTTCTTTGAACAGAACAGTGCATAGAGTTTTTTATTAGTTTTAATTAATTAAAGAGTACAAATAGTTTATTTATAATACAAAAGTAAAGAGGGCAAAAATAAAAGCAAAAAAAATTCCGACCTGCCGGATTCGAACCAGCGACCTAAGGATGGCTTTCAGGTTCTTTACCTACTACAGTCCTCCGCTCTACCAACTGAGCTAAGGTCGGTTTTGATTTGTTTCATAGCAAGATCATATTTGTTTCTAACATATAAGTTTTATATAAATATAATTGTAATAATTTCACACCTTTATAACAATTTTAACATAAGGTCGGTCCTGTGAACAAGAAAATTGAGAAGCTTTCGTTTAAAAAGTTTAGATTTTATTGATCAAATGCTTATATATGAAAAGGAAAAAAAAAAACGGAAATAAGAAATAAAAGTATACATTATTATACTGTGCTAATTTTTTATATATTAAAGGAATCAATGTCAGTTTTATTTAGATTTGAATTAGTGAGAAGCTATGTCATTTCATATTCCTGTTAAATAAGATCATAATTTTTATGGGTGCAAAGTCCTTCTCATATTTACTCCACCAAAAAATGTCCTTCTCATTATCATCAGATAAGATTTTGAACTGTTTAGAAGGAAAAATCTTCTACATCCAATAAGATGAGCTTATATTTATTACAATAAAAAAAATATATATACTCTTTTTAATTTAATTATTAAAGAATAAGTAAAATAAATTCCTCCAGAAATAAAATTAAAAAATAAATTGTCAAGATATTTTCACTTAATTATGATAAAAACTAATGGGTATCCCATGTTTGCTTTTCCGCACACTTCCGGATGTTTTTTCATTAGTTAGAAGTATTCTATTCTGTAATTCTAGTTTACAAGAATTTGAATGAAGAGTTTTATTTTGAATTATGTAATTACATTATTTTAATAAAGCTTGTGTATTCAAAGGTTCTGAATTTATTTTTATGAAACTAATATATTCGAACATTTCCATTCTTAGTCAGTGATTCATTTTATACATCTACCACAATATCTTTTATTTTTCAGAAATTATGTGATAGTATTAAAATTAAAATTTTAAAATTGCTTCTAATTAAGACCCTCATCATAACAACTTCTGATATAATACTTTTCATGTAATTGTGTTATCAAAATCTTTAATATTTGGTACAACTTTTATAAAACTATTTTGAAGAATGGTTGATTTTTTTTAATATGATATATTTGAACAAATTTATCCATAAAATTTTTAAGAGAAAATGATAAATTCATTCATATAACTTATTTTTTAACATTTTACTTTAAATTAATATATACACTAATTTTAATTTTCAATCATACATTTTCTCCTAAAAGTACATTTTTTCTCAAAATCAATAAAAGTTGGGTTTATGTTTTCATAGACATGAAAGTCATTATTCATAATAATCTATAATCTCCACTTCAGTTTTTTCACCATTTTACATTCATTCTAAAACAATTAATTAGACATTATAATTTTCCTTAAATTACTAATGCCAAACAAACATCTTTATTTAGATGTCTTGTTACAATCTGTAATGGACTGATCAACAATATGATTTTGATTTAACATTGTAAACATTGACAAACTATGAAGTGTTGTTTTGCCAAAGCTTATACAATAGACATTCAATAACTTATAAAGGGTAGCAGAAAAATATTCTATAAGGGGCAATCAACCACTGAGCATTGTACAACAATAACTTATTATCTCACCATGTTCCAATCTTAAAATTGATTCTGTCACTGTGTAACTCTAATCAGACATCACATGAAAAAGTAAATTAACCTACCAGTATACTACTCTCTCATCTGCTCTGTGGCTTGTTTGGTAATTACATGGTCCTATGTAAACCTTACGGTTACATAGGTGATGTGGTGGTATCATTGAGGAAGATACAGTTTCCTCTATATGTTGTGTTCTTTTGTCCAAAATTTTGAACCCCCACTTTGTATGTTGGAGCTTTATGGTCATTATGGAAATGAATATATATGTATATATATATTGGTCTAATTTCTTCAGTTCTTCAATTTTTTAGCTTGCCTGTCTCTTAAAGAAAGGTTTCTGGCAGATCAGGAGTCTCTGATCACTGTCACTTTCAATTTCTACCACTCTTGCATCCCACTTCAGCTGTGCAGTTAAAGCTCTAGCTGATTCTATTAAGGGAACTGTGTCACGGATTATAACCCAACCCTGCACACATGACCAATGTCAGCATATCAAAAGAAACATTTTTACTCGTTCAAAAGAATATTTTGTATGAAAATATTGATCACATTCAATCAACAATGTACATGATAAAAGGGTTGCCTGATTCAAAGTTTATACGCATTTTACTGAACAAACTGCATTAAATATTGATGCAGTGCCTTGTGAGGAAATCTTATAGCAGTTTTGGTTCAAGAGTGCTAAATTGACATACCTCTGGGCGAAGTATTCTGTCAATTTCAAGGAACATGTCAAGCATGGTACACCTGTGCTGCTCAGTCTCAAGGGAGAGAAATCCTGCTGCATGCACCAAGTCATAGGTTCTAGGGTATGTCGGAAAAGCCTCACACCTACAAGCCATAGAAAATAAAAATTATTAAGGAAACTATTAACTATTCTTCACAAAATCTTATGAAGACTATAAGCCAGATGTAATTGGAAAAGTAAATGGTATATCACCATGTTTTAATTTTGATCTCAACTACGTATTTTAGAAATGTCAGATGTCTGAATCGTTACTAGAATTAAAAAGTGTAAATGTTAACATGGTATAAACCTCCACTGAAAATAGTTAGACATGGATCAAGAAATTAAGGTTTCGGTTTCAAAAAAGGACAACAGATCAAGTTTTAAAAGGTGGAAGGAAGGAAGAAAGAAAGAGTATAGCATGTGACCGAGAATCTATATCAAGGTAACCAAAACAAACTGACTGAACTAGAGAAGCATGTCATTTAAATAACAGGGCAAAGGAGATTAAAGTACCAATCATGGAGAACACCAACAAATCCTCTGTCCTGGATCAAGGGAAGATAATTGGGACCATTTATTGGGACAACATTCATCACCCACACAGACTTTCTAGCTTGCAGCAATGCAGAATTAAAGCCACCAAAGTGAGCATTCATGTCCAGCACATTTCTGAGCATGTTATAAGGGGGTGAAGGGTCCTCATCGCCCGGCCTCTTCGGATGATCAGAGAATATCAAAGGTGACAGGAGTGACCAATAATTCTGGACTGCTATTTTCCAGCTATCAGAGTCCTCAGTAAGTTCATCAGGCTGCAACCCTGGTACATTGAAATATATAGGCATACTAAGTTAACCAAATGAATAGGAGATTTGACTCAGCGAGAGAGTAGAATTACAATGCAATCACTTCCACAAAGTTGTCTACAAATCATTTAAGAACATAAAGATTACCGTATATAGCTAACTCGTTCTTGTTCAAGTTAGCACGAGAAGGCCATCTTTCCCTTTTCTCAATTGGAATCCAACGAGCGCTCTGCATTCCTCCTATGCAATTTTGCAGTTCTCGATAATGTGGAGTCTCCACGTCAATACCTCTACCACACAAAGAAGGGCCAGAACCTGACTTTCTGGTAGTAAGAATAGACCAAGGTAAGAGTCAGATCACATTTCAAAATTCTAAACTTATTGTAAATACATAGTATAGAATCTATTTATTAGCAAAAAATCGTTTTCTCAAGTACATCTATGAAAGAATTACCTTGAAGCATAGCAACTTTTTTTACTAGTTTTCTTCCATACTACAGTTTCATCTTGTTGTGACAGCAGTTCCCAGCAAAGAGTTAATGTAAAATCCTGTATAAACTTCCATCTTTTCTGGTTCCCTTTGTCTCGAGCATTTGTGAGAGGTGATGTCCAAACAAAGTATCCACCCGGTTTTAAAAGTCTATCGGCTTCAATTAGAAGCATGCCATCTACACCATGTAAAATGAATGTTAATAAATTACAAGGTACTAAAATATTAATAACAATTATACATGAACCAAGGTTATGGTTCTGAAGGAAGATACAAATTTTTAGACTTTATGTCAACACCTTATAACATATAACAGAACGGAGAGTTTCAAAAGTTAAGCACGGTTTTGTTGGATACTTCAGGAATGGCAAGTAAACATTAAAAGGTTTCTACTTATTTTAGCAGATTTAACTTTGGGAAACTTCATTTAACAAAGAACTAAATATGGACATTTTTCCTAAAGTATATACCATATCATTTTTCTTAATTCTGCAGTGCAAAAATAGTTCTTTTGCATCAGAAATGCTCCCAATGAGTTGAAGGCATACCAGATAGAATCATTTTATCAATATGGGAAAAGTCAATGTAATAAACAAGGCATATAAAAAAACAAGGCGCATTGTGAAGAACCAAGGAGTTGATCCTATTCTTATTTCATGACAACTAACTTCTTCCTATAACACGTATAATATGTGATGTATCACCTATGTTGTCAAATAAGTAGTGAACATGATAGATGCATGTTGATCCAATCCAACAGAAAGTAGCATAGATTGAAAGTTGGAAGATACCTTTCTGGTCCCAATCAATGCCACATCTGGCACAATGTAACATATCAAAGGATAGAGATGGAAATGGCAGCTGCTTTGAAGTGAAAGAAGCAATCATAGCAGGAAGACCCCTCTCGAGAGTGAGCTGAACTTGACTACCAGAAGGCTCATAGTTTGCAATGCACATAGTTAAAAGATGACTGTCAAAGAGATGTGCTCCAAAGCTACCATAGCCACAACCTATGTCTAGTATAGTTCGAACCTGCAAATTTTAGGATGTCAGAATTCTCGATCAAATAAGATTTCAGGGAAGGAGCATCACAGCCACACTTCGTGAACTCAGTTCAGATCCAATGTCACAAACCCATAAAAAAAATCTAACACGAGTCCCTAAAGAGCACTTTATAACAATCACTTTCAGACGGCAAGTTACCATCTTATATGCCCACAGTGAATATTTTAAGAATATTCACTTTATCATTCTATCAAGATAGTTAATATCTATATTATAAGAATCGAGATACCGAGTTCTTTATGGTAAAATATATGCCATCTAGTATGATGAAATTGACAGAGAGAAGGTACCAAATTAGTGAAATACATGTATAATCAATAAAGGCCACAAAAAATCAAGCAACAAACAATTGATGAGTCCATTTCAAGAGAAAGCACAAAAATATTTACCCCTGCTTGTATTAAATAAGATTCATTTCTAAGTCCAATCATTTCAGCAATTTGATGTGAGTAGTCTTCAACACCATCAAACATGTGAGAGGCTGAACGAAATGAAATTTGCTCTTCATCCAGCATCATCATCCTGTAATTAAATTACATCGAAAAACTTTAGAAATCAAAAATAGCTTAAAGCAAGAGAAACAATGACATGTCACTCACCTCTTTGTCAAGCTTCCAGAAGAACGAACCTCCTGTGCTGTGATCTTCACATTAGCAGACCAGATAACATCTTTTCCAGTAGGCCATCTTAAAGGAATTTTGTAATTCACTGGTGGCAGAACCAAACAATTCTGCCTAGGCTCATGACCACATTGCCGGTCAATTTCGTTGCTATCAGAAACTTCCAATTCCACATTCTCAGAAACATTGTAGCAAGGAACAAAGTTTTCCAATTCCTGAGGACAGAATTCCGATTCCTTCAACCTCAACGGACCTCGAGAAAACTCACCAATATCCATAAGGTCTGAGACAAGCTTCTCTTGAAGCCTTCTATAACCATGGTAAATGTGACCTCTTGACGAGGATGAAATCGATAAAGTCCACCAAAAAGATCCAGTAAGAGCCAGAAGAACTATGACAACTAAACTAAACTTCAAAGAAAGCAGCATCAGCTTAAGCCGGTTCCGCGGGGAGCTAACAATGAAGGAATCGGATGCAAAACCATTCTCACCAATGCCATTGCCATATTTGGAATCAGAATTATTTCCCAAAAGCAACCTCAAAGGAAACCTCAAAGCAAAAGGGCTATGATCTGAAGAACCCCTCTTATCCAAATCTTCCTTTTCTGGTTTATCTTTAGATTGGGAGTCCCACAAGTCATTGCCACTCTCAGGGAACCTAACCCCACCAGACACACCTCTTTGCAGAGGCCTAGACATTCTCTGACCAATCACCGAAGTAGCACAAACAAGTTCACCTACGAATAAATGTTCTTATCGAAACACCACAAAACCCACCCAGAAACCAATAAATACAAAAACAAATGTCTTATTTCACAGTAGGCGAAGTCGGCTAAAGCAGATCACACGATGCAATTCGACTTGAACAAAAACCAAATCTTCAATACAACCCAGAAATCAGCAGAAGAGTGTCAGTTACTCCAGCATCACTGTATTTATTGGGCTGAAACCATCCAGATAATCTGGCTCCAGTTAAGCAAATGCAAACCTACAAAAAGAAAAAGAAATACCGCGTCAAACTTGGTGGCGTGTATTTAAAACAGTGAAGTTACGAAACTAATTTAGCATTATTATATAGTAAGAAATTTAAAAAAAAATAAAAATAAAAATAAAACCACAAACTTTCTCTCATTAGGGAATCAAAAACAGGGGAATAACGACAAGGCCGCAGTAATTAATTCACCGCATCAGATCCATCACGGACCCAGCATTGAAATGGATACGTACCAACATCCATAAAAGAAAAAAGAAAACTTGTGCGGTAACGAAGACAGAGCAGTGAAAAGCACAAGCTAGTAGCAGTAACTACTAACCATGGCAAAAGCTCATTTTCTTGGAGAAGGGAAACCCATTTGCTTGAGATCAAAGCAGAGAGAAAGAAAATGAAGAATTTTAAAGGGAAAGGATGAATAGTAGCAGCAATAGTAGTAGCACACCTTGTTTGTTTTGGGGTGAAAAAGAAGAAAGAAGGGAATGGTGGAAGTGATTTATGGAGGGGGTGTGTGTGAGTCTGTGGTTGGTTGCTTGCAACACAAATCACAAGAAGAACGCACGCTGTCTGTGCTTGGTTATGGTTTGTGAGTGTGGATCAGTGATTGATTATTCCCTCACACTCACAAGCCTCGTCGAATGATTAGAGAGTGCGTTCTTTAGAAATGAGGGAGAGAGAGAGAGAGAGTCTGAGACAGTGATTCTATGAAGGTTAGCAGGTTTAGTACTGATCGGATCGTGACACAAACCACTGTCCAAGAAACAAAATTATAATATTGATAACAATTCCTACTCATTCGTATCAGAATTAAAAGAAGATAACAGTTTTTCCTTAGTTTGTCAAGATAAATGAAATTATTAATTAATTTGACACTAATAAATTTGTCTTAAATTTATATATTTTTGAAATTATCTTTGCAATTAATAATTTTTATCCAGTTATTTATTCATGCAATCCTTCTTTATTTTCATCAAGGATAATTTTGCTTGAAAATAATCATGGATTGAATCTTGTAAAGAAGAATTGTCAATTCTAGTCTATTATACACGATATTTGAGGGAAAATAAAACAATTACAAAAAAGATAGATACTTTCTAATTTTTAAAATGTTTTTGTTAAGAGGAAAAATATTTAAAATATAGTTCAACATTAATCGTAATAAGTTTCTTGTAAAATAAATAAGTAAAATATATATTAAGTGTTTTAAAATTATTTATTTCAAAAGAATAAATAAAGGGTTGTACTATTCACTATCTTTTACATTGAGATAACAGTTTGCTAGTATTTGTTTTTTATTTAAAAGTTAAATCAATAGTAATTGACCGTTATCCTCGTTTCTGTGAGTAAAACCCCACTTAATTTCTTTAACAGCTATGGTAATGATAATGATTTAGAAATTGAAAATAAAAAAAGCAAATAAAACATAAGTTCATTTTCAACTATTTTGTCAAAAAATAAATGGATGTAGTACTCGTAAACTTGTTTAGCAAAGCATGCTAGAATAGTGCTTAAAAAAAGAAAATTAAATACATTAAATAAAATCACACATTGGTGTGATTGTGATGTAAAAAGTGCATGCAAGAAAGTACCACTATAAATAGTAGGAATAATTTCTACAAAGAAGTGGTAGCAGTAATTGATAATAGTCCTATAAGTAAGTAAACGCGCTTAATTGTGCTGGCAGAGCTCCAGAACGCGCTTTTCGTTCTTTGTTTTTCTTTAATTCTCTGTGCACAAAGAATATGAATCATGAATCATGTCCAGAACAAATAATAGGAAGAAAAGGTGCTTAAGAAGCCACCAATTAGGTTCCCCCGAGAGCAAAAAAAAGTTGCCAACTAATGTGTTTTATTCATCAAAATTCCACATGACACTTTTCTAACTTTGCTCTGTTTTTGCTTTTAGACGGTGGTAAAAGCCAGCTTGGTCAAGCTAATGATGCATGAAAAAGAAAAGAAAGGTGCCAATTTTCTATTTGAAAAAATTTACAAGTAACCTTTTTTTTTATTTTAGATTACATTATTCTTAATATTTTTTTATTTATATTTAGTTATTGAAATAATTTCATATTTATATTAGAAAGGAAAAGAGGATATGAGACAGTGGTGAAGTCATAGGATTCTTTCTTTGCTGCTTCGTTAATGGAGATAAAATGTGTATATCATTTGACTTGAGGCCGAAACGAGGTACACTACCGACAAGTTATTTTATCAGTATTAGCTGCTATTAATATATTTTATTTTATGAAAATCAAAGGACTGGTGCATGTTTGGTCCAAATTCACATTCACATTGCATGAGGCCACGTTGGTTAAGCGATTTGCGTACATTTGCGGTGCTTTGGCACAAACGCACATTGTTCTGTAGTGGGTTGGGAACATTCCACGTTTTCATTTGGTGCTCTTTATTTTGGGTGAAAAAACTCATTAGGTTATGGGCAAAGGTTGAATAAAATAGCTTTTGACCCTTCTCAGTTTAATTAGTTAAAATTAAATGTTTTCATTGATAGAATAATTAAACATTAGTCAAACGTTCAAAGAAAAGTATGTTTTTACATGGATTTTTAGCTTCATAAGATTGACATGTGAGGTGCGTGTCATCGTGAGTTAGGTTAAATCAGTTTTAAGAGAATTGTATACAATAAAATGACTTTTAAACTATAAATATATGTTTTAAATTGCTTGAATAATGATTTTTATTAATTACGATATCTGAATTCATTAAAATGTGAAAACTGAATTCAATAAATAAATAAATATATATATATATATATATATATATGAAATGTACGTTTAAAATAATTCATTAAATATGACAAACAAAATTTAAAAGTTACCAACAATTCATTATACTCCCCACATGTGTAATTCTAAATTAAGTTGTTTTTATTGCATTTTTTATCCTCTCTATATAATGTTTTGTACAATTTGATCTTTCAATCTTTTCATTTTTATATCATATTTTTTGTTGGTTCTCAAGTGGGTATTCACCAAAGTCCCACATCGAGTAATATGAAGAAGAGAGTAGCAGAAAAATACTATAAAAGTAAAGAGTTGGTTTTAGAGTTGTCACCACAACTCAATAGGTCTCTT